>Cebus_capucinus_imitator_PRJNA485217_SSR024__coassemble_891_pt1 | contig 36963 bp, 29 predicted proteins | sample Cebus_capucinus_imitator_PRJNA485217_SSR024__metabat2_low_PE_009 | metagenome-assembled genome bin Cebus_capucinus_imitator_PRJNA485217_SSR024
AAAGTGGAGATTTGGCTGTGAACCCAAGGCTATGACCTTGCAGACACGCCGGCCAAGTACTCCACGGGCAGCAACTGCCGCAACTCGCTGATCTCGGCCGGCTGCGTGATTCAGGGCACCGTGCACGGCTCCATCCTCTCCCGCGGCGTGACCGTGGAGAGCGGCGCCAAGGTGATCAACTCCATCGTGATGCAGGGCTGCGTCATCAAGAGCGGCGCCATCGTGGAGAACGCCATCCTGGACAAGAACAACATCGTGCCCGAGAACACCGAGCTGCGCGGCACCCTCGACGACACCCTCGTCATCGGTAAGGCGCCCACGCCGCTCAAGCCCACGGCTCCTCTGGGCTAGATAGGGCGAAACCCAGCTAGCATAGAAGCCGCCGCCCATCCCGTGGACGGCGGCTTCCCGTAAACGACGGGAGACACACATGGCAGATACAGCGAGGAAGCTCGGGGTGGTGTTCGCCTCGGCAGAGGCGGCGCCCTTCGTGAAGACCGGCGGCCTGGGCGACGTGGCGGGGTCCCTCCCCGCGGCGCTCGTGGAGGCCGGCGTCGACGTGATCGTGATGGTGCCCAAGTACTCCACCATCGCCGATGAGTACAAGGTCCATATGGAGCACGTGGCCGACTTCTACGTGCCCCTGGGCTGGCGCAACGAGTACTGCGGCCTGGAGCGCCTGGAGCGCGGCGGCGTGACCTACCTGTTCGTGGACAACGAGCACTACTTCGACCGCTCCTACCCCTACGGCTTCTTCGACGACGGCGAGCGCTTCGCGTTCTTCTCCAAGGCCGTCTGCGAGAGCCTGCAGCACCTTCCCCGGGGCTTCACCTGCGACATCCTGCACTGCAACGACTGGCACACCGCGCTGGCTCCGGTCTTTCTGCGCGAGTTCTACCAGGGCCTGCCGCTCTACGAGAACGTGAAGACGATCTTCTCGATCCACAACATCGCCTTCCAGGGGCAGTTCTCCGACGAGATCTTGAACGACATCCTGGGCATGGCGCATATCCCCGCAGCCGCCATGCAGCTGCGCTGCGACGCGAGCTCCATCAACTACATGCAGGGCGCCCTCAACTACACCGACGCCATCACCACCGTCTCCCCCACCTACGCCGAGGAGATTCGAACCCCGGCCTTCGGCGAGGGACTCGACGGCGTGCTGCGCCGCCGCGGCGAGGCGCTGCAGGGCATCGTGAACGGCATCGACACCGCGCACTTCGACCCGGCGAGCGACCCGGCCATCGCAGCCACCTACACTGCCGCGGACCTCTCCGGCAAGGCGGCCTGTAAGCGCGCCCTCCAGGAGGAGCTGGGCCTGACCGTGCGCGACGACCAACCGCTCATGACCATGGTGACGCGCCTCACCCGCCAAAAGGGTATGGACCTGGTGACCTACGCGCTCGACCGGATCCTGTCCGGTGGCGTGCAGGTGGCCGTGCTTGGCACCGGTGACCGCGAGTACGAGAACGCGCTGCGCTACTTCGAGGGCAAGTACCCTGGCCAGATGGCCGCGCGCATCCAGTTCGACCCGGCGCTCTCCCAGCGCATGTACGCCGGTTCCGACCTGTTCCTCATGCCGTCGCTCTTCGAGCCGTGCGGCCTGTCGCAGATGATCGCCATGCGCTACGGCACCCTGCCCGTGGTGCGCGAGACGGGCGGCTTGCGCGACACCGTGATGCCCTACAACTACGAGACCGGCGAGGGCACGGGCTTCTCGTTCGCCAACTTCAACGGCGACGAGATGGGCGATGCCGTGTTCCGCGGCGCCCGCCTGTTCTGGGACGACCACGACGCCTTCGAGCGCGTGGTGCGCCAGGCCATGGCGTGCGACTTCAGCTGGAAGCAGAGCGCGGACAAGTACCTCGACCTGTACTTCTGGATGCATCCCGAGATCGAGCGGCCCATGAGCGGCAAGGCGAAGGCCTCTACGGAGGATCCGGTCGAGGCCGAGGCCGTGGCGGAGACCGAGGCCGCGGCCAAGGACGAGGCCGCCGAGGCCAAGCCCGCGGAGAAGCCCGTGGCCAAACCCAAGGCCGCCGCGAAGAAGGCCCCGGCAAAGAAGGCGGCCGTGAAGAAGGCCGCTATCAAGAAGACCGAGCCCGCAGCAGCGATCGAGGAGGCGCCGAAGAAGCCTGCCGCTAAGAAGACGACGGCGAAGAAGGCCGCCGCGAAGGTCGAAGCCGAGCCCGCGTCCGTCGCCAAGGACAAGCCGGCACCCAAGAAGGCCGCTACCGCAAAGAAGACCACGGCCAAGAAGGCCGTCAAGGCCGATACCGCCACGAAGCCGGCATCCGAGCCCATCCCGCCCACCCCCACCGAGGCGAAGCCCGCACCCAAGAAGGCCGTCGCGCCGAAGAAGGCAACGGCCAAGAAGGCCGAGGTCGCAGCCAAGGTCGCTGCGGCCAAGGAGACCGCCAAGGTGGCCGCCGAGCCCAAGGCGCCGGCGAAACCCGCTGCCTCCACGGCTTCCGAGAAGCCGGCGCCCAAGCACATGGCCCCCAAGGCCGCCGAGCCCACGGTCGACGAGCCCAAGAAGGTCCCGACCAAGAGGACCGTCACCGCCGCCAAGAAGGGCTCCACCCGCCGCAAGTAGCGGGATGAGATTTCCAACCGTATCGCTATTCTCATATGAGCAGGGCGCCTCCCATCAGCTCCGATGGGAGGCGCCCTTGTCTGATGTCAGCACTTCAAGGCTCGTGCCGCACCCCTCGATTCGATGTGCTTAGTGCATCGCCCAACGGCGTCGGTGCAAAAAAGATGCCGGCCACATGACCGGCATCCCGACGGGGCTACTCGTGCTTGTGGGGGCAGTTCTCGCAACCACCGTCGTTACCCGAGGTCGCGCTGGTGGAGGACCCTGTGCCGCGCATATCGGTGTTGTAGAAGCCGCTGCCCTTGAATTCGATCCCGCTCGCGGAAAAGACCTTCTCGGCAGGGGCTCCGCAGCTGGGGCAGGTAACTGCCGGGCGGTCCATCATGCCGTGCTCGACCTCAAAGACCTCGCCGCAGGAGCTGCAACGGTAATCGTAACGTGCCATCTCGATGCCACCTCTTCAATCGACGACTTCGCAAACTTGATTACTGTACCCGAAAACGGACCGCTAGGCACCCGCGGGAACGGTTCCGGTAAATCGACCGGAAGCCACCATGAGCTTGGCGAACCGCTCGCGCGCACCCTCCACCTGCTCCTGCGTGGCGTGCCAGCTCCAGTTGGCCTCGGTGGTGCCCGGCTTGTTCATGCGGCAATCGTCGCCCAGGCGGCAGATGTCCTGCAAGGGCAGCATCACAAGGGTCGCGTCGGTGTTGAGCGAGTCCTCGATCAGGCTATCGGCGATATCCTGCGCGGCCACCTCATCGCCCCAGGGCACGAAGGCGCTGCCGCACCAGCCGGAGAGCGTCTGCGTGTCGTGCGTGGAGGTGTAGAGGATCTTGGCCGGATGCGGCGTGATGCCGGCGCGCACGTCGTAGTCGGCGAACTGCAGCACGTCCATACCCGGGAAGCCGCACTGCGCGCAGAGCGTGCGGACGCCCGGCGTGAGCAGGCCGAGGTCCTCGGCGATGAACGGCAAGGGGCCGAGTTCGTCGTGCAGGTGCTCGAAGAGCTCCACGCCCGGGCCGGGCAGCCAGCGCCCTTCGGAGCAGGGCTTGCCCGCCGGGATGCTGAAGTAGTTGTGGAAGCCCAGGAAGTGGTCCAGGCGCACCACGTCGTAGAGCTCGCAGGTGCGGCGCAGGCGGGCGCGCCACCAGGCGTAACCGGTCGCGCGATGGATGTCCCAGCGGTAGGTGGGGTTACCCCAGAGCTGCCCCTCGGGCGCGAAGGCGTCGGGCGGGGCACCGGCTCCCTCGAGGGTACGGCCCTCGGCGTCGAGCCAGAAGAGCTCGGGGTTGCCCCAGGCATCGGCCGAGTCCTCGGACACGTACATGGGGATGTCGCCGATGATCTGGATGCCGCGGGCATGCGCGTGGTCGCGCAGCTCGCGCCACGCGATATCGAAGCGGTACTGGCACCACGCCTGGAAGCGCGCCTCCTCGGCGAAACGGGGGTCGTCGAGAAGCGCCGGCTCGTAGGCGCGGAGCCCCGCCGGCCACTCGGTGCGGGCGATGCCTCCCAGATGGCGCTTAACGGCCATGAAGGCGCAGAAGGGGTCGAGCCACGCGGCGTTGGCCTCACGGAAGATGTCAAAGCCATCGCGCAGATGCGCGGGGCGAGCCGCCAACTCCGCGCGCAGCTCGTCCTCGGTCTGCGGCAGCAGCCCCACGTTGCCGGCGAAGGCGGAAGGCCCGGCGTAGGGCGAGCCGAACGAGTCGCACGGGTTCACCGGCAGCACCTGCCAGTAGCGGAGCCCCATGGCCGCGAGCTCGTCCACGAAGCGCATCGCCGGCTCGCCCAGGGTACCGGGGTTGCCTCCGTTGGGCACGGAGGTGATATGGCACACGCAGCCGGCACCGAAGTCCAGCGGCTTCTGCAGGCGCTCACGCGGGTGGAAGTAGACCACGGCCGACCCGAACCCGCACAGCTCGACGGTGACCTTGCCGTCCGGCTCCACGGGCAGCTCGCGCCCGGACACGATGTCCGTGGCGGCGTCGCCCAGCGCGGGGATCCGCGGGCTATGGCACCGCACGTTGTTGCGGTTGATGAGCACGGTCGCGGACTCTCCGCCCTCACCCGCGCGGGTATAGGCGAGCACGTCCTCGTAGCCGCCCTCGGGCACGAAGGCGCGCACGCAGCCCGTCGCCATGAACGGCAGCGCGCGGCGCACGCCCGCGGCGTTCTTGATGATGGTCTGCATGTCGGTGTCGTGCACATCCTCGAGGAGCGGCAGCGTGCGACGGTTGCCGGGGTCCGAGAGACCCTCGAGCGCGAACTCGTCGCCGTAGTAGATGGAGGGCACGCCCGGGAAGGTCATCTGCATGAGGGTCGCCAGCCAGAACCGGCCCTTGGCGAGCCCCATCGACTGTGGGTCCAGGCGCCAGCGGCCGCGCTCGGACTCGGGCAGCTTGGACTCGTCCGGGCCACCGCCGAGCAGCGACACGATGCGCGGGCGGTCATGGCTGCCCAGCAGGTTGAGCGCGCAGTCGAGGGCCTCGCGCGGGTAGTTCTCGGCGAGCGTCTCGATGTCCTCGGCGGCCTCGGCAGCCGTCTTGGAGCCCATGAGGAAGCCGAGCACCATATCGCGGAACGGGTAGTTCATGGCGGAGTCGAGCTCGTCTCCCAGCAGGTAGCGGCGAAGCGTCCCGTAGGCCACCTTGTTGGAGGCGTCCTCCCAAACCTCGCCCAGCACCAGGGCGTCCTCGCGCTCGGCGAGCGCCGCGGCCTTGATGTCGGCCAAGAAACCGTCGGTGAGCTCGTCGGCCACGTCCAGGCGCCAGCCGCGGGCGCCGGCGCGCAGCCAATGACGCACCACGCCGTCCTCACCTAAGATCAGCTCGCGCACGCGCGGCGAGTCCTCGTTCAGGGCCGGCATGTTGGCGATGCCCCACCAGCTGTCGTAGCTGCCGTCCTCATGGAAATGGTAGGCGTCGCGCCACGGGGAGTCCTCGGACTGCCAGGCACCCACGCCCGGGTACAGGCCGAATCGGTTGAAGTAGATGGAGTCGTCGCCCGTGTGGTTGAAGACACCGTCAAGGATGATTGAGATGCCGAGCGCGCCGGCCGCGGCGCAGAGCTCGGAGAAGTCCTCCTCGGTACCCAGCACGGGGTCGATCGTCATGTAGTCCGAGGTGTCGTAGCGATGGTTGCTCGCCGCCTCTAAGATGGGATTCAGGTAGATGACGCTCACGCCCAGGTCCTTCAGGCGCGGAAGATCGGCCTGGATGCCCTTGAGCGAGCCGCCGTAGAAGTCCCAGGTGCGGATCGACATGTCGGGGTTGCGGTCGTACGCCGGGGGCTCGTCCCAGTCTTCCACGATGCGCCCGCGCACGCCGCCGTCATGGGCGGCGATGGCGGCCTCGGTGCGCTCATGCCAGTCGGCATCGCGACGATAGCGGTCGGGGAAGATCTGGTACACCAGGCCGCCCTCGTACCAAGAGGGGCGCACGGCACGCGGCTTGTAGACGGTGACCTGGAAGGACGGCGGCTCGGCGCCGTCGTAGCGCTGGCCCTCGCCGCCCACGCGGCCCCACGGCGCGCCCAGGTAGGCGGTCTCCTCGCCGGCACGCACGATGAAGCTGTACCACACAAGGTTGGCGGCGTCGCACGGCAGGTCGACCGCGAAGCGCCCCGCGCCCTCATGGGCGAGCGGCAGGAGCGTCTCGCCCTCGCCGTCGATCCAGATGCGCAGCGTGACCTCGACGCTCGCCGGGTCCACCTCCTCCACGCGCATGACGAGATGGACGGAGGTGCCCACCGGCACCGCGCCGAACGGCTGGCGGAACTCTGGCAGGCGGGAGTTGTGGATGAGCTTCATGGTCGGTCCGTGTTTCTAGGCGATAAGCAACCCGCATATTGTAGCCAAACCGCGGCCGACGTCCAACCGAAAGGGGGTCTTTTAGGGTAGCTGAGCATGGGTTTTATCGGATAGGGCGGTATCGGTTAACGTTACCATCAGGTTGCGGGAGCAAGCCCGGCACGCCCTCGGGCCATACGCGGAGGCGCGCGGGTCCGAGGGGGCGGAGGAAGCAGGACGGAGCCTGGAGCGGGGCCTACGCGCGACGGCGGAGGACCGCGTGGTAGTGGCCGTCGAAGGCGCCGGGAGCGGGCGCGGTCTGGCAGCGGGTTGCGAGCTCGAATCCGCGTCCCCCATCCTGCTTGAGAAATGCCTGCACAACGCTATCGTTCTCGTGGTCGAGGACCGAGCAGGTGGCGTAGATGAGCGCGCCGCCCGCAGCCACGCGGCCAGCGGCCGCGGCGAGGAGCGCGAGCTGGAGCGCCGGCAGGTCGCGGCGGACCTCCCGCGGCGTGATGCGCCAGCAGATCTCGGGATGGCGGCGCAGAGTACCCGTACCCGAGCACGGGGCGTCCAGCAGGACGGTATCGAATAGCGCGTGCTCGCCACGGGCCGTGTCCACCGGCGCGAGGACGGCATCGAGGTCCGTGGCGTCGCCGGCGAGGACCCGAATGCCGGCATCGAGCCCCGCGCGGCCCAAGCGCTCCAGGTTCTGGCGGCACTTGGCCTCGTGCAGGTCGACAGATACGACATCCGACGCCATGCGCCTCACCAGGTTGCGGGAGGCGAGGACGTAGGTCTTGGTGCCGCGGCCGGCGCCGACCTCGAGCAGGGAGCCGCCGCGATTGGCGGCCTCGAGGGCCACCTGCTGGGCGTTCGCGTCCGAGACCACGGCCTCGTCGCGCTCGAAGACCCCGCTCGCCACAAGGCCCGGCATGTCGACGACCCGGCGGGAGCACGGGTCACCGGGAAACAGGGGCTCCTCGGCAAGGAAGCCCGCATACCGGTCCGCGCTCCCCGCACGGGCGAAACGGACCGCGATGGGCGCCGGCTCGCCCTGCGCGGCGAGGAACCCCTCCGCGCTTTCCAGCCCGAGCGAGCGCTCGACCTCGCGCACGAGCCAGACGGGCAGCCCCGCCCCGCGCGCCCGGGAGACGATCACGCGCTGGTCCTCGGCCGCGTCCACGGCGACCAGGAACCCCTCGCGACCATCTGCCACGCGGCGCAGCACAGCGTTGGCAAGCCCCGCCGCCCCGCGCGAGACGCCGCGCGCGAGCTCCACGCCCTGGCTCACGGCTACCTCGGGCGCGGTGCCCAGGTAGAGGAGCTCGTAGGCGGAGAGCCGAAGCGCCGCGCGCACCTCGGGCGCCCCGGAGCGCGGCCGTTCCAGATAGGCGTCGAGCGCATCGTCCAGGCAGCCGGCACAGGCCACCGTGCCGACGGCGAGCCGGCGCGCGAAGGCGGCCTCGCGCGCGTCGAGCGCACGGACCGTGCCCGAGGCGCCGAGCAGGTCGCGCACGCGGGCATCACGGCGGAAGGCCTCGATGAGGACGGAGAGCGCCGCCCGGCGGGCGGGCGTGACGCGCGTCACGAGAGAGCGCCCCAGGCAAGGCCGTCGCCGTGCTGGCCGGCGGCCCAGGCGCTCGCGGGCATCTCGCGCTTGCCGTCGGGCTTCACGGACAAGAGCTCCAACGCGCCCTCGGCGCAACCCATGAGCACACGGCCGGCGGCGACGCGGAGCTCGCCCGCCGCAAGGCCCTCGTCCACGGGGGCCGCGGCCATCACGCGGGCCGGCTTGCCGGCGAGCACGCAACGGGCCGGGGCGGCATCGCTCGACGCCAGCACACGCCGGGCGTTGTCCGCGGCCGTGGCCTCCGGAGCCAGCCGCAGCTCGGCCTTGGAGATCTTGGCGGCATGCGTCACCAGCGACTCGTCCTGCTCCACCCACGCGGCCGTGCCGTCGGCGATGGAGGGGAGCATCCGCGTCAAGAGCCCGCCTCCCAGCTCCGCGAGCTCGCGCGTAAGCTCGTCGGCGGTCTTGCCGGGCACGGCACACGATGCCTGGGCGCAGTAGGCGCCGGTGTCCACGCCCTTGCCGATACGCATGATGGAGACGCCCGTCTCCGCGTCGCCCGCCAGGATCGAGCGCTGGATCGGAGCTGCGCCGCGCCAGCGCGGCAGCAGCGAGGCGTGCACGTTGACGCAACCGTGCGGTGCCATGTTCAGCACGGCGTCGGGCAGGATGCAGCCGTACGCGGCCACGCAGAAGATGTCGGCGCACGCCTCCTCCAGAGTGGCCAGCACCTCGGGCGTGATTCGGTTGGCCTCGATGACCGGCAGCCCCAGCTCGATCGCGGCAACCTTCACGGGCGAGGGCTCGAGCCTCTTGCCGCGGCTGCGCACGGCGTCGGGCCGGGTGAGGACGAGCGCCACCTCGTGCGCGGCGGCGAGCGCCTTGAGGGACGGGACGGAGAAGGCGGGCGTGCCCATGAAGACGACGCGCATGGCGGCTCCTTTCGGTTGGGGCTGGTGCGGACGGATGCGGGAGGCGCGGGCGCCGGGGCGCTACTCGGTCTCCCCCGGCCTGGCGCCGCGCTCGAGCGCGGCCTGGTACTCGCGCATGGCCTTCACGCGCGCCATCGGCCCCAGGCGCTCGAACATGGTCTTGCCGTGCAGGTGGTCGATCTCGTGCTGCAGACACACGCAGAACAGGTCGCCCTCGGCCTCGTAGCGCATGAGGTCGCCGTCGAGGTTGTAGGCCTCCACCACCACGCGGTCCGGACGGCGGATCTCGCAGCTGATGCCGGGGATGGAGAGGCACCCCTCGTTATAGGGCACGAGGTTCTCGGACGCCTCCACGATCTTGGGATTGATGAGCACGTAGGGGTCGTAGTCGTCGGCGCCGGAGTAGTAGGTGTCGACGATGCAGAGCTGGATGCACTCCCCCACCTGCGGCGCGGCCAAGCCGCAGCCGCCGTCCTCGAACATGGTGCGCTTCATGCGCTCCACGAGGTCGCGGATCTCGGGCGTGATCCCGTCCACCTCGGCGCACTCCTGGCGCAGACGCGGGTCGGGCGACAAGACGATACCGTTCACTTCCATGATCGGGGTCCTCCCTTGGGGGTCGGAAACATATAGCTACATAAGGTCATAGGCGTCCACGTCGACGCTCACGTTGATGCCGGGCTTGGAGCCCACGGCGGCGAGCGCGTCGCCGATAGCCCGGGATACATGATACCCAAGCGGGCTCTTCACGATGAAGTGGAACCGGAATCGGTCCTTGGCGCGCTCGATCACGCAGCTCGAGGGGCCCAGGAGCACCGGCACCGCCGTGGGATCGGGCGCGAGCGATGCGGGAGCGCCGGACCCGGAAAGACCGCTCGCCGCACCGCCGCCGAGCCGGGCGCGCACCTCGCCCGCCAAGCGCTCGATGTAGGCCCGCGCGTCGCGCTCGGAGCGCGCCCACACGCAGACGTTGGTGAGCCGCACGAAGGGCGGGTAGGACGCCTCTGCGCGCTGGGCCAGGTCGTGCTCGGTGAAGAGCTCGCGCCGGTGCGTGGCCACGGCGCGGATCGCCGGGTCGTCGGGCAGGTAGGTCTGGATGATGACGCGGCCCGGCACCTCGCCGCGGCCTGCGCGCCCGGCGACCTGCTCGAGCAGGTCGTAGGCGCGCTCCCCGGCGCGGAAGTCGGGCATCTTGAGCGCGTAGTCGGCGTTCACCACCGCGGCGAGCGTCACCTCGGGGAAGTCCAGCCCCTTTGCGATCATCTGCGTACCCAAAAGCACCGCGCACTCCGCCGCGTCGAACTCCTCCAGCAGCCGGTTGTGGCCGTCCTTACCGCGCGTGGAGTCGGCGTCCATGCGGACCACCTTGACGTGCGGGGGCAAGAGCTCCACCAGGGCGTCCTCCACCTGCTGCGTGCCCAGGCCCATCTTGGCCAGGTAGCGGCTGCCGCACTTGGGGCAGGCGCTACCTGGCGCGGGATAGGGCCGCACGCGGTAGACGCGCCCGCAGGTATGGCACTCGAGCGTGTGGGTGCGCTCGTGGTAGGTGAGCGCCGTGGAGCAGTGCCGGCACGTGGGCACGCAGCCGCACTCACGGCACATGAGGAAGGGAGCGAACCCACGGCGATTGTGCAGGAGCACGGCCTTCTCGCGGCGCTCGGCCACCTGCAGGAGCGCCTCGCGCAACGGGGCGGAGAAGACGGAGCGCTCCCCCGCCGTGAAGGCTCGGCGCAGGTCAACGACCTGGATATCCGGCAGCACGGCGCCGCCAGGCCGTTCGGGCATCTCCACGCGGGTCCAGCGCTGGCCGTCCAGGGCCCCGCGGGCGCAGCGGGCCAGGGCCTCGGCCGAGGGCGTGGCCGACCCCAGCACGAGGGGGCACCGGTAGCGGCGAGCCATCTCGGCGGCCACCTCGCGCGCGTGGTAGCGCGGGCTGGAGCCCTGCTTGTAGGACTGCTCGTGCTCCTCGTCGATGATGATGATGCCAGGGTCGGCGAGCGGGCAGAAGAGCGCCGAGCGCGCGCCCACCACCACGCGCGCCGCCCCGGAGCGCACCATGTCCCATTGGTCCAGGCGCTCACCGGCCGAGAGCCGCGAGTGGAACACGGCCACCTGCGCGCCGAACCTGCTGCGGAAGCGGCCGACCGTCTGCGCGGTGAGCGAGATCTCGGGCACGAGCACGCAGGCCGAGCGGCCGCGCGCGAGCACGCGCTCGATCGCGGCCAGGTAGACCTCCGTCTTTCCCGACCCCGTGACGCCGTCCACCAGCACCACGTCGCCCTGGGCCGCCCTCGCGGCGTCCTCGATCGCGGCGAGGGCGCGGACCTGGCCGTCCGTGAGGCGCCGTGGGGCGTCGGCGCGGGCGGAGGAGAGCGAGGTCCCCTCGTGCGCGGAACCGCGCCAGGCACGGCGCTCCTCCACGCGGACCACGCCGCGGCGCTCGAGCGCGCGGATGGCCGCCGACATGTCGGTATAGAGGACGTTGAGCTCGCGCGTGGTCACCGGGCCACGGGAGAGCGCCGCCATGAGCTGGCGCTGGCGCGTGGCGTTGGCCGCGGGCTCGTAGGCGCGGCCGTCGTTGGTGAGCAAGACCCAGCGCTCATGCACGGGGTTGACCGCGGGCCTCTCGATAGCGTACGTGCCGCCCGCGCCGCGGCGCACGCGGGGGCTGCTGCCCGGCGGGAGGAACAACCGCAGGCACTCGGCCAGCGACGCCACGTACTCCCGGCTCATCCAGAAGGCGACGGTCGCCGCCTCGCGCGTGAAGGCGGGCGCGGCCAGGACCTGGCGCACGGCCTTGACCTTGCCGGGGTCCAGGTGCGCCGCACCGGGCAGGCCCGTGAGCGCGTCGGCGCGCACCACCACGTAGCCGGCCGCCATGCGGCCCGCGAAGGGCACGAGCACGGTGGAGCCGACCTCCAACTCGCCCTCCAGCTCGGCGGACACGGCGTAGGCGAAGGGCTCGGACAGCGCGCGGGCGGGGATGTCCACCACCACGGACACGTAGGCGGCGGGAGCAGGCGCCTCGAACAGCGCGGGTTGTGAGGAGTCGTTCTTCATATCGACCAGTGTATCCCAGCTGGGGCGGCCGCGCTCGGCGGCGGAGGATCCCAGGCGTCAAACGTGCTCGGCGAATCGGCAAGGAAAAGGCGATGTGCCCAGCAAATCGTCCATTCCGGCCCCGAAAAGGGCCCGATTTTGGACGACCAGCTGAGCACATCGCGTTCGGGTATGCGCCCGGGCGAGCAGCCGAACAGCCACCGAGCGAGCAACCAGCCGCGCAGGCGCCCCGCCCCTTACGCCTCGAAGTCGACCTGCTCCATGATCTTGTGCAGGGCGTCGGCGCTCTCGTGCAGAAGGGCGCTCTCCTCCTCGGTGATGTTCACGGGGATGCGCGTCACCACGCCGTTGCGGCCAACGACGGTCGGCATGGAGATGCAGATGTCGTTCAGGCCGTACTCGCCCACCATCAGGCTGGACACGGGCAGCACGCACTCCTCGTCGCGCATGATGGCGGTGCAGATGCGGCGCACGGTCATGGCCACGCCGTAGTAGGTGGCGCGCTTCTTCTCGATGATGTGGTAGGCGCTGTTCTTGACGTCTTCGGCGATGCGCGCCTCGGCGGCCTTGTGGTCCTTATGGCCGTGGAGCTCGCAATAGTCGTTCAGCGGCACGCCGGCCACGGTGGCGGAGGACCAGGCCACGAACTCGGAGTCGCCGTGCTCACCCATCACGTAGGCGTGGACGTCGCGCGGGTCCACGTCCACGTGCTCGCCGAGCATGTAGCGCAGGCGGGCGGTGTCCAGCACGGTGCCGGAGCCGATCACGCGGCCCTCGGGCAGGCCGGACATCTTGATGGCGGCGTAGGTAAGGACGTCCACCGGATTGGACACGATCAGCAGCACGCCGTCGAAACCGCTCTTGCGGATCTCGGGGATGATGCTCTTGAAGATGGAGACGTTCTTGTTCACCAGGTCCAGGCGGGTCTCGCCGGGCTTCTGGGCGGCGCCGGCGGTGACCACGATCATGGCGGCGTCGGCCACGTCGGAGTAGTCGCCCGCGTAGATCTTCATGGGGCTGGCGAAGGGCACGCCGTGCGCGATGTCGAGCGCCTCGCCCTCGGCGCGGTTCTTGTCCACATCGATGAGCACCATCTCGGAGAACAGCCCGCTCTGCATGAGGGCAAAGGCGGAGCTGGAACCCACGAAGCCGCAACCGACGATGGCGACCTTGCGATCGTTGACCATGTTGAACATCCTTTCTATCGGCGGGGCCCGCGCGACGGGCGCTCCCCCGCCGCGCGAGCGCCCGCGCATGACTCACGACTGTCCATTATCGCGCAACTCACCGGCGTTTTCCTACCGTTCGCCGATTCGCACACGCGGTTTTGGTGGAGTTCCCTTGAGGAGCTTGCCTCAAGGCCAGCGCTAGAACCCGGCGGCCTCGATGGCGGCCACGGCCCGGCGCAGGCCCTCGGGCGGCAGCACGAGCGCCATGCGCACATAGCCCTCGCCGTGCGGCCCGAAGCTCGCGCCCGGGGTCACGATCACGCCCGCGCGCTCCATGAGCTCCTCGCAAAACGCCATGGAGTCCGTGCGACCGCCGGGGAGCTTGGCCCACACGAACATGGAGCCGTGCGCGTTGGGCCGCTCCCAGCCGATGGCCTCCAAGCCGTCGCACAGGGCGTCGCGGCGGTCTTGGTAGGCCAGGCGCTGGGCCTCGACCTCGTCCAGCGGGCCCGTGAGCGCGGCGATGGCGGCCTTCTGGATGGGCAGGAACATGCCGAAGTCGATCTGGCTGCGCAGCTTGGAGAAGGCGGCCACCACGTCCTCGCGTCCCACCAAAAAGCCGATACGCGCGCCCGTGACGTTGAAGGACTTGGAGAGCGAGAAGAACTCCACGCCCACCTCGAGCGCGCCGGGGTATGAGAGGAAGCTGCCGCCGCGCGGACCGTCGTAGACGATGTCGGAGTAGGCGTTGTCGTGCACGATGATCAGGTCGTGCTCGCGCGCGAAGGCGATGATCTCCTCGTAGAGCTCGGGCGTGCCCACGCTGCCCACGGGGTTGGCCGGCAGGCTCACGATCATGTACTTGGCGCGGTCGGCCACCTCAGGGTCGATGCCCGCCACGCAGGGCAGGAAGCCGTGCTCGGCGTTGAGCGGATAGTAGGCGAGCTCGCCGTCGGCGAGCTTCACGCCGGCCTCGAACACGGGGTAGCACGGGTCGGGCACGAGCACGGTGTCACCCGGGTCCAGCAGCGCCAGGCCCAGGTGCCCCACGCCCTCCTGCGTGCCGGTGCAGCTCGCCACCCTGGAGGGTGTGATGCCGCACACGCCGAAGCGGCGCTCGTAGTAGTCGCAGACGGCCTGTTTGAGCTCGGGCAGATCGCGCAGGGAGTACTTCCACATGGCCGGGTCGTCGGCCGCCTCGCGCAGGGCCTCCACCACATGCGGGTACGGCTTAAAGTCGGGGGTGCCCACCGAGAGGTTGTATATGGTGCGGCCCTCGGCCTCCAACGCCACGCGGCGCTCGTTCAGCGCGGCGAACACCTCGTCGCCGAACAGCCCGAGCCTGCTCGAAACCTTCACGTCATGCATCGCGATTCCTTCCCTGACCCGAAATGGGCCAACTATCTCCTGCCCCCGACCGGCTCATCAGAGGCGGTCGAGCTCCTCGAGCCACAGGCGGCTGCTCGCGTCGCTCGGCATGCGCCAGTCGCCGCGCGGGCTCAGCGTGACGCTGCCGACCTTGGGGCCGTCGGGCAGGCAGCTGCGCTTGAACTGCTGGGTGAAGAACCGCCGGTAGAAGGTCTTGAGCCAGGCCAGGATGACCTCGGGCTCGCAGGCGCCCTCGAAGGTCCGCAGCGCCTGGCGGTAGATGCGGCCCGGCGCCATGCCGAAGCGCAGCAGGTAGTAGAGGAAGTAGTCGTGCAGCTCGTAGGGGCCCACCAGGTCCTCGGTGCGCTGGGCGATCTCGCCGTCGCCGGTGGGCGGCAGGAGCTCGGGGGACACGGGCGTGTCGAGGATGTCGCGCAGCACCTCGGCCGCGGTGGCGCCCAGCACGTCGGCCGCGTAGGACACGAGCCAGCGCACGAGGGTCTTCGGCACGCTCGCGTTCACGCCGTACATGCTCATGTGGTCGGCGTTGTAGGTGGCCCAGCCGAGCGCCAGCTCGGAGAGGTCGCCCGTGCCCACCACGAAGCCGCCGAGCTCGCCGGCGAGGTCCATGAGGATCTGCGTGCGCTCGCGTGCCTGGCTGTTCTCGTAGGTCACGTCCTGCACCGACGGGTCGTGGCCGATGGCCGCGAAGTGCTGCACCACCGCCTCGCCGATGGGGATCTCGCGGAAGTCCACGCCGAGCTCCTCGGCGAGTTTCCGCGCGTTGCCCTTGGTGCGGCCGGTGGTGCCGTAACCGGGCATGGACACGGCGTGCACGCCGGTACGGGGCAGGCCCAGGCGGTCGAAGGCGCGCACGGACACGAGCAGGGCCAGCGTGGAGTCAAGGCCGCCGGAAAGGCCGATGACCAGGCTCTTGGTGCCGGTGTGCGCCAGGCGCGTGGCGAGGCCCACGGTCTGCAGGTCGAGGATGGTCTCGCAGCGCTCGGCACGCTCGGCGGCGCTCTCGGGCACGAAGGGGGCGCGGTCGAACACGCGGAGCGCCTCGAGGGCCGAGCGGGTCACCGCGGGCGCCTCCTCGCCCGGGAGGGCGTAGGAGAACCCGATGACGGTGGGGGCGGGGTCCGCGGCCAAGGCGTCGGCGGGGCCCCAGGTGGTGGAGCGGCGCCGCTCGGAGGCCAGGCGCGCCAGGTCGATGTCAGCCACGGCCATGCCGCAGGTGAACAGGCCCGTCTCGGCCAGGATCGAGCCGTTCTCGGCCACCAGATCGTGCCCGGCGAACACCAGGTCCGTGGTGGACTCGCCCTCGCCCGCGTCGGCGTAGGCGTAGGCGGCGTAGAGGCGCGCGCTCTGGGCGGAGACGAGCTGGCGTCGGTAGGCGTCCTTGCCGATGACCTCGTCGGAGGCCGATGCGTTCAACAGAACCGTGGCCCCGGAGCGCACCGCCATGCGCGTGGAGGGCGGGTCGGGGACCCACAGGTCCTCGCACACCTCGACGCCGATCGCAAGGTCGGGCGCGTCGGCGCAGCGGTAGACGATGCCGGAGCCGAGCACGGCGTCCTGCCCGCAGTACGAAAGTGGCGTCGCGGCATCGCCCGCGGGAGCGGGGTCGAACCAGCGGCGCTCGTAGAACTCGCCGTAGTTGGGGATGTGCGCCTTGGCGGTGAGGCCCAGCAGCCGCCCGCGGCAGCAGACGGCCGCGCAGTTGTGGACGCGCGCGCCCAGGGCCACGGGCACGCCCACGGTGAAGAGCACGGGCAAAGCGGACGTCTGGTCCAAGATGCCCTCGAGCTCGCGCTCGCACGCGGCGAGCAGGGCCTGGTCGCGGAAGAGGTCGCCGCAGGTGTAGCCGGTGAGGCAGAGCTCGGGCAGCGCCAGGGCCGAGACGCCGGCCGCGCCGGCCTCGCGCACGGCGGACACGATGGCGCGGGCGTTGCCGGGGACGTCCGCCACGCGGATCTTGGGCGTGGCGGCGGCTATGCGGAAGAAGCCGTCGGGGTGGGTCATGGGCGCTCCTCGGGTCGCGGCGATGCGGACGGTCATATGCCCCGTATTGTACTCCTGGCGTGGGCGCGGGCGGGCGGAAGGGGTGGGTCGGGCCAGCAGGGCAGCCGTGGCGCATGCAGCCGGACAGCCGCCGCGCAGCCGGCCCCGAGCCTCAAGTTCCACCTCAAGGTGAGACCCCTCCACAAGGTAGCCACGTGTGTCGCGTCTTTCTGTTGGTTGCCCCTGGGCGAGCGGGGGCGCCGTGGGCGGGTACTACCCTGTTAGGCCATCGGCGGCGATGGGCCCGCACGGGGCCGCCGCCGAACACCACGCGACTCGAACCCGACAGGAGGGACACATGTCCACCGGTCTTCCCAAATACACCGACATCGACCGCCGCCGCACCCGCGTCTACCGGCCCGAGGCCGACGCCAACCGCACGCTCGTCCCCGACGAGGCTCCGGGCATCGGCGGGACGCAGCCCATCGCCCTCAAGAAGGAGGGGCTGTTCGACGGCCTATCCGTGGCCCAGGTGCTCGCGGGCGCCGGCGCCGCCGCAACCTCCGTGCTGCTCGCCTCCAAGATCGGCGTATACGGCTCGGTCATCGGCGCGGCCGTGAGCTCGGTGGTGACCGTGCTCGCCACGCAGGTGTACCGCAAGGCGCTCACCGCCGGGGCCAAGAAGCTCTCCTCCAGCGTGCTCGAGGGCGAGCCGCGCGTGGGCGCGCGCCCGGGTGAGGGCCTGGAAGCCGAGGGCGCGGGCATCGCCTCCTACGCCAACGGCGCCCAGGGGGCCCGCCTCGCCCCCACCAAGCTGCAGGCGCGCGCGGCGGCCCAGCGCGCGGCCGTGCAGCGCAAGGTGGTGCTGGCGAGCGCCGTCGTGGCCGTGGCGGCTGTCGCCCTTTGCGCGGGCGGCGTGTTGCTGGCCACCGCCGGCGAGGGCCTGGGCGACCGCGCACCCGCGCTGTTCGGGGCGACCGACGACGCGGCGGGGGTCCAGGGCACGGACGAGCCCGCGCCCGCCGCGGACGGCACGAGGACGACGGGCGATGCGGGCGGTGACCCCACCGGGCAGGCGACCGCCTCCTCGAGCAAGGGCGGTGGCGCGAGCAGCTCCTCCGCGAGCACCGATACGGGCGCGGGCGCCGCGACGGGAACAGACTCGTCATCGTCGGGCACCGCGAGCTCGACCGGGACCGCGGGCGACTCCTCCAGCTCCGACTCCGCGGCGGGTACCGGCATCGACTCCGGCTCCAGCGACTCGGCCAGCTCCGGCACCGCGACCGACTTGTCCAAGACGGACGGCTCCGCCACCGCGACCGGTACCGCCTCCGCCTCGTAACGACCCCGAACCCGGCATCCCGTGCAGCCCCCACCGCCACACACGGCGATGGGGGCTGTATTCATGTACCAGCTAGGCACCGGACCCCGAACCCGCAATCGGCGTCGCGAGGAATCTTGGACCGGATGGTACTATGCATAGGGTAAAATGCGACGGAACCGAGGCGATACCCATGGCACGCAAGGCGCTCGACAAGCCCACCCTCACCCCCGGCAACAAGCTCTACCTCTACCGGCTGCTCTCCGGCTCGCTCGGCCGCGGCAAGCAGACGTTCCTGCCCCGCGTGCAAGAGGCGCTCGAGGCGGAACGGCTCGGGGCCGCGGACCTCGGCTACGAGGACACGCGCGCGCTCTTGGAGGACCTCGCCGAGTTCATGGAGCTCAAGGTCTTCAAGGGCGGGCGCGTCTACGCCACCGTGACGCCGCTGCCCGAATGGGACGCCGCGCTCGAGACCGCGCAGGCCGAGCCCGCGCCGGACGCGACCAAGGCGCGCGGCAACAAGCCCTGGAAGCGCAAGAAGGGGCAGAAGGGCGCCAAGGCCCTCAAGCCCTCCTGCCCGCGCCGCGTCAAGCGCGAGGAGGAGGCAGTCGAGGACGTCGCTTCCGACGCCGCCCTCGCCCCTGCCGAAGCGGTGGAGGCACCGAAGCCCGAGGAAACGATCGCAGGGGTCACGACCTCGCCGGACGCGGCTCCCAAGCGTATCGAGCAGGCGGGCACGGACGATAAGGCCGCGTCCGAGGACGCCGCCCTGCGCAACGCGTCCGTCTTCACCTTGGCCGAGGAGCAGGTCGAGGGCACCGCCGCCGCGGAGGAGGCCGCGGCGGCGGAGGCCGACGACGCGCCCGCGCCCGCGGCGCCCGAGGCCCCCGGGATCGCCCTCACGGTGACCTACGACCCCTACACGGGTCGAGAGGGGGACACCGTCCTCACCGCGGAGCTGCCCGAACGCGGCGCGGATGCGGGCGAGGAGCCGGCACGGCACGAGGACACCGCAGCCGCCGTGCCCGTCGCTGACGACACGCCGGCCTCAGTCACCGAGGACGGGGAGGCCCAAACGAGCCCCGCAAGCCCGCAGGAGGACGCCGGGGCTCCCGCGCCGCGCAGCGCCCCTGCGCCGGAGGCCCCCTCCATCTCCTTCACCATCACCTACGACCCGGAGACGGGCCCCGCCCCCGCCCCGCGCGAAGCCGCGCGTCCCGCCGCACCGGCCCCGGCGGACGCGGCCCTGCCGGACACGCCGCCCTCCGAGCTCGCCCTCAAGGCCTACCCGCGTGACTTCCACCACGAGGTCCACGTACCCTCCGACCTGCTGGGACGGCTCGCCCGCATCGTGCCGCTGCACGCGGACGCGCTCGAGGGCCTCACCGCGGACTTCCGCACGGCGCGCGGCGCGGGCACGGTCCGCGGCACGCGAGCGCAGGCGAGCTTCCCGCTCCGCCATGCCGCCGCCGACGGCTCCCCGCTCGTGGCGCACATCGCCAAGAACCCGCGCCGCACCGACGGCGCCGCCTGGGTCCTCGCCGAGATCGCCGGCGCGGACGACGCCGCGCTCGCCACGGCCGGCCTCGAGGGGCTGCCACTCGCCGAGAAGTCGGCGAGCGAGCGCGCCATCGAGGCGCTCGGCGACCACGCGTACCTGCCGGCGCACGCCCTCGAGGCGCTCGCCGCGCGAGCCTTCCCGCATGTGTGGGACGCGGCGTCGCTCAGGACCCACCTCGCCCTCACCTACGCCTCCGGCCCGGGTATCCGGGACGGCGCGCTCCAGACCGGCCTCTTCACGCAGGAGGGCGACCCGCTCGTCGCGCGCTTCGAGGCCACGGATGATGACATCCCCTACCGCCTGGTCTAGCGCCCCGCGAGCTAGCGGCACCCGCATCGACAAGGGCCCGGAAGCGCATCGCCTCCGGGCCCTTGCCCTTACTCGCCCTCCAGTACGGGGGCGTACCAGACCGCATGGTCCTCAAGACGCATGACGGCCACTTGGCCGTTGGGGGCGCCGCCCGCCGCCCCGGCGTCGATGTCGATGCGGTCCGCGATGCCGCCGGTGTCCTGGCACGCGCCCACCTCCACCACGCGGGCGCGCTCCGCGCCGTCCAGCACCGGGCCGCCCATCAGCCGCGCAAAACGGCCCAGCAAGCTCGTGGGCGTATGGCCCGCCACCACGATCGGACCCAGGCCGTCCGCGTCGACCAAGCCCGTGGGCGCGCCCCAGAACTGCTCGCGGATCCACAGCAGGTCGAGCGGCGCCTGCTCCATCATCATCTTGACAAGGGGCTCGATGCCGATACCCGCGGCTACCCCGGGCTCGTCCAGGTCGATGCCCATCGTGGCCAGAAAGCCGCGCGCCGCCAGCGCGTCGATGCCGGCATGGCAGAGCAGGTAGGTGCGCTCGGGAGCGGCGCCACGGTGGCGGCCGGCGGCGAAGCGGTCCTCGACCCGAACGATGTCGAAGAGCGGCAGCGTTGCCGCCCAGTCGATGACCTCGGAGAGCTCCTCGGAAGCCAGCGCGTCGAGCTGGCCCGAGGTGGACCACCCGCCGTTCATCTCCCAGCCGCCCGCGAGCGCCGGGTCGTCCCCCAGCAAGGCGTCGAGCATCAGGCGCTCGTGGTTGCCCATCATCACGTGGGCGTTCGGAAGCCCGCGGACCAGACGGATAACGCCGAGCGGGTCGGGGCCGCGGTCGATCATGTCGCCCAGCACGTAGATCTGGTCGGAGGCGCCGGGAGCGGCGAGCTCCAGGGCGCGGTCTAGGGCGCGCAGGTGCCCATGGGCATCGGAGGTGACGTACGTCGCCATGGCGCTCTCCTCTCCTGCGGGTTCAACCTTAAAGTTCAACTTTCGGTTGAGAGTTTACTCGCATGGAGGGGACGAGGTCGCACCGTGCTCCATATTCCGCGCGCCCCACACAAATGAGGGCGCCCGGAAACGGACCGGGTGCCCCGGCAAGAACCCGAACATCCCCGTCAACGCGCCCATCTTGGACTCCCTTCATCTGGACGATGGGCCCATTATGTGCCGATGGGTGCAACAGGTGGGCAACGGGCGACGCCGGGACCTCGGCGTCGAGGCCACGCGCTACCTGATGTCGAACAGCGCGGAGAAGCCCGTGATGTCGAAGACGTCGCGCACCTCGGTGCTCGCGTTCTCCACGGCCACGCCTCCCCCGCCCAGCCGCTTGAAGGCCATCATCAGCACACGCAGGCCCGCCGACGAGATGTACTCGAGCCCCGCGAAGTCGAAGACGAGGCTGTCCGCCGCACCGCCGGAGAGAACCGGCTCCAGCGCCGCCTCCAACTCACCCACGGTGTTGGTGTTGAGGGAGCCGGTGAGCGCCACGCGCACCTCGCGCCCCGCGTCGTCGATCTTGATATCCATAGGTCGCATCCCTTCTCGATGAACCGAACGTGTCCCCGCCTACCCGTGCGCGGCAAGATCCTTGGCGCCCGTACGGGCCAACCGCGCCCGACCGCGACCCGTGACGAGCCACGCGATCGCGTAGGTGAGCGGCGGCAGCGCGAAGCCGGCCCACTCCCACGCACCGCTCGCCGACACGAGCAGGTTGAACATAGCGTGGTAGGTCACCGCGACCGCCAGCAGCGCGAAGGTTCCCGTGTAGAAGAGCTTGCGTCGCGTGCGCACGAAGGTGAGCCCCACGCCCACCATGAGCGTGGTGAGGCCGTGCATGAGGCCCGTCGAGAAGCCGCGCACGAGCGCCCAGCCGACCGTGAACCAACCCGACCCCGTGAGCAGGCAAGTGTTCTCCATCACGGCAAAGCCGATACCGAGGGAGAACGCCACCGGCAGCACGTGGGAACGGCGGTCGGAGCGCAGCCAGGCGAAGGCGAGCACGGGGATCGCCTTGAGCAGCTCCTCCACGAGCGGGGCGAACGTGAGCGAGAGCTCCAGCGAGGAGATGCGGAGCGCGCCCCGGATGAACGAGTTGGCCTCCGCCGCGCAAAGGGCGATGTAGCAACCGAGGATGAGGAAGGCCACGAGCCAGCGCCCCCTGCCCTCGAGCAGGGGCAGCATGAGCATGATGGGCACCGCCACGCATATGAAGACTATATAAACCACGAACTCACCCCCTTTCCGGCGAGCGGCAGCGCCGCCGCCACGAGCGCCGCCGAGGCGATGCAGGCGCCCGTGTACAAGACGCCCGCATCGAGCAGCTGCACCGCGGGCTGCACCAGGCAGAGCGCGAGCATGCAGGCGTTATAGGGGCGCATCACGCGGATGATACCGTCGTCCACGTCGGGGATAAGCAGGTGCTTGGCCGCGAAGTACGAGGTCGCGGCCACGGGCACGAGCGCGAGGGCGACCATGGGCTGGCGGGCGGCGCCCAACACGCAAGCGAGCGCCGCGACCGCGACGGGCGCCAGCAGGGCCGCGAAGCGGCGGGGCCGGTAGGACGGGTCGTGCCGGTCGGCCAAGCTGTCGAGCGCGCCCCAGTATGAGGAGAACAGGAACAGGAACGCGCCGGCGTATCCGAGCAGGCCAACCGGCTCGCCATAGCGCAGGAGGGCGAGCGCCCGCAGGGCGCCCGTACGCATGATCCCCCAGACCACCACGTTGTAGAGCGCGCCCAGGAAATAGGAAGCGAGACCGTACGCCACGATCGTGAAGAACAGCGGCGTGAAAGCCCGCCGACGCGTGTAGACGACGCCGTAGATGCAGGCGACGAGCGCCGCGCATCCGAGCAATGCCTGCATGGGCGTCACCTCCTTTCGAGAACTTGCGAGATATCCCTAGAATACCTTGACCATGCGCAGGACGTTGCGCTCGCCCATGCGCTCGTAGGCCACACGGTCCATGGCCCGGCGCACCAGGTGGATACCCAGGCCACCCACCGGACCGTCGGCCCGCGGCATCACCGCCTCGTGAGAGAGCGGGTCGAAGGCCACGCCCGAATCCGCGACGGTCAGGTAGGCGCGCCGCGCCGCGGCGTCGACCGCGAGCGAGACCCCCACCTCGACGGCGGGTCCCCCCGGGTGCCCATGGTGGCACACGTTCACGAAGAGCTCCTCAGCCACGAGCTTGAGCGCGAAGGCGAGCTTGCCGACCTCGCCGGCGGGGGCGGCGCCCAAGCCGGAGGACACCGCCTCATCGATGAAGGAGAGCAGCCCCTCGAGCCGGGCGGGCTCGCTCGCGCCCTCCCAGCGCCGGGACGGAAGCGACCAGCGCAGGTTCACGAGCGTGATGTCGTCGGCCTGCGGCGCGGCACCGGCGAAGGCGTCGATCCGCGAGACGATCGCCGGGCCCATAAGGGCCCCGGCGCCCTGGGCGTCGCGCCGCGAAAGGACCTCGCCCAGGCGCGCCTCGCCGAACAGCGCCCCTTGCACGCCGGCGGCCTCGGTCACGCCGTCCGTGTAGACAAGCAGCTCGTCGCCGGGCATGAAGGGCAACGACCCCTCCACATAGCGCATGCCGTCCATGGCGCCGAGCACAAGGCCCGGGCGGCAACCCAGGAAGGCGCGCTCGCCCGCGCGACGCACAGAGGGCGGGTTGTGGCCCGCGTTGGCGTAGCGCAGCTCGCCGGCGGCGCGGTCGATCACGCACGCGAAGGCCGTCACGAAGAGCAGGGCGTCGTTTCGCTCGCAAAGCGCGGCGTTCGCGGCCGTGAGGGCGGCGCCCAGGTCAGTCTCGGCCTGCATCGCGGAGCGGATCACGCCCGCGGCGCGCATCATGAAAAGCGCCGCGGGGACGCCCTTGCCCGAGACGTCGCCCACCAGGCACGCGGTGCGGTCGGCATCGAGCTCGAACACGTCGTAGAAGTCGCCACCCACCTCTCGCGCCGGGCGGAGCAGCCCCTCCACCGTGACGCCGCGCGCCGCTTGGGCCGAGAACTCGCGCGGCACGGCGCCCAGCTGGATCTGACGGGCGATGTCGAGCTCGGCGCGCTCGCGCTCGCGCTCGGCGGTGACGGTCTCGAGATCGGCCACATAGGCCACAAGTTCGCGCTGGAGCGAGGCGAAGGAGCTCGCAAGCAAGGCGACCTCCCGCGCGGCGAGGCCGCCTTGGACGGGCTCGACCGGCGCCGCTTCGAGCGAGGTGCCGTCTGCCTCATGCCGCTCGATCGCGAGGGAAAAAGCGCCCGTGGCGTCCGAGAGCGCCTCGATCGGCCGCGTCACGCGCGCCCCGACGACCTTGAGGGCCACCACCAGCACGACGAAGCCGACGATCGACTCCTGCGAGGCGACGTAGTAGAAGGTGCGCAGCGCCGTGGCAGCCACCTGGACCGCGTCCCCTTCCAGCTCCAACAGCGTGGGGGCGTACGTGACGAGGTAGAACGTCACGGTGGCCCCCGCCATCACCGCGAGGAAGAGCGCCACCATGAGCTCGCCGAGGGCCATGCCGCGGCCGCGGCCCGCTGCCCCGTCCAGGCGACGGCCGAACGCGAGCAGACAGGGCATCCCCAGAAAGACCAGGTAGAAGAAATCGTGGTACAGGACCATCTCGACGAGACGGGCGGATAGCTCGGGACCGCCCGAGGCGACGACCGAGAGGAGCGTGTCCGCACCCGCCGCGGCAAGCGCGGACGCGAGGTAGAGCGCGACACCCGCCGCGGTATCGAACCGGGGGGCCTTCGCCGATGCAGCGCGCACATGAAGGACACGAGCGGCCCTCCAGACGAACGCGGGCACCGCGATGAAGACCGCTTGGGACAAGACCTCCCCGACCATCGCGGCATCGAGACCGTAGGCCAGCACGTCGGAAAGAAGGAAACCGAGGACGCCCGCGATGTAAGCGGGCGCGCCCATCAGCAGCACGAGCACCGGGACGACGCCCTGCGCCGGCATGACGATCACGTAGGGGTTGAACCGCTGGAGGAACAGCGAGGGCAGGGTCAGGGCGACGGTCGTTGTCAGGCAGGCGAAAAAGCGCCTCGAATCCCAAACGCCCTCGAACCCGTTCAAACCATTGGCCATGCCCTTCTCCCTTCCCAAAGACGGCAAGGCGCCCGCCGATCCGACGGACGCCTCGCCGGGCTATCGATCCGTATCGACCGAGCCGGTTTCATCTACGCGGCGTTGTTGCGACGCGCGTTGAGGCCCACGGCCACGGCCGCCACCACGACCACCGCGATGCCGCCCGCGGCGAGCGCCACCGGGCCCATGGAGTCCATGCCGTCCGTGAGGGAGAGGGTGCCGACCTTCGCCGCGGAGCCCTCGAAATCGTACATCTCCATAGCTTCGCGGAGGCTGAGACCGCCGGCGTCGTCCTGGGTGGCCCCGGTCTGGAAACGCTTGGCAGCGACGAACTCGTCGTAATCGGCCTTGGACTTCTCGCCAGCCTCATAGGCCTTGGCGGCGTCCACGCACTCGTCGCGCTCGGTCTTGAAGTAGGTGCGGACCATATCGAGCTGGGCCACCAGGTTGTCCCATTCCTCGGTGGTGGAGGGGACCTCGATGTCGGTATCGAAGTCGATGAGGAAGGCGTCCGTGGCGTCGTAGAAGGCGCTCTCGGCGTCCTCGGCGCTCAGCGTGCCGGCACGCGACGCGTCGCGGGCTGCCACGACGTTGTTGTAGGCCCACTCCTCGTCCTGCAACTCCTCGAAAAACCAATCATAGGTGGTCTCGAGGAACTCGGAGCCGATCTCGCGCTTCGAGCGCGTCTCATCAAAGGTGTCGCTCCACACCAGGTGCGAGATCGCGCGGACCATCTTGACGCTCGGCAAGCCCGACGTGTCATCCCACGCGTTGGCGGCGGGGGTCACCTCGGGATAGGCCTCGGAAGCGCGGGCCGCGGGCGCGGCGAGGACGATGCTGGCCGCCGTGATGGCGGTGAGGACGAGTGCGCGAAGACTGAAACGGGTGCTCATGACGTGTCCTTTCGCTCATGGTTCTCTACGTTGGCAACACTATGGCGGGGGCATTGCAACAAATGTGCAACCGGCGGCGCGCCTATTTCTCGCGGATGCGGGAGACGACGGCGAAGCCCGCGGCGCCCACGACGATACCGCCCGCCGTCGCGAGGACGAACGGCAGGGCGTCGCCCGCGCTATCCACCAAGGTGCCGGAATCGTCGTCCCTCGCCTGGTACCGCGCGACGTGCTTCGCGCTGAGCTTGTTGACCTCCGAGAGCTCGCCCGCGCGAAGAAGCTCGATGACCTGGTCCAGGTACTCGATGTCGTCGGCAAACGTGGCGTCGGTGCTCCAGGGCCTGTGCCCCAACGACTCCATGATCAAGAGCTGCTCCTCGAGAACGCTCTCGTAGCAGAGGGCCGTGACGAACAGCCCGTAGTACGCCTCACGCTTGTCCGTGCAAAAGCCGTTCGTGCCGGCCAAGTCGCCAATGAGCGACACGGTCCCGTTTGTCAGCAACGAGGACGCCATGCCGAACTTAGCATCGCTTTCGAACGGGACCTCCTCGAAACGCCCGTCCTTGAGCATGCCGGCCAAGAGGCCATCCACGGCATCTTGGCCGTCTTCCCGGGCTTTCCGCAGGAACGAACGCGCTTCGATAGCCGAAGCGCGGTCAAGGTTCCCCTCTTCTTCAGCATACTCCTCGATCTTTCCCTTGAGGCGCTCCACGCCGTCCGCGAGGAACTCGGCGTTGACGTTCTCGTCGATGAAAGCGGCGTGCGCGCGCGGGGCGAACGAGGTCGCGGCGGCGAGCGCGATGGCGAGCACGGCGACGGCGCGTGATAGGTGCTTCTTGATACCCATGGTCTTCCTCCCTTAGGGCGAGGGCGATTCTCGACGACCATGATGCCGCCCCGGGTGCAACAAAGGTGCAACCGGGGCGGGACGCAGACCTTATTTGTGGTCGGCGGCGCGCATATCGTGCATGCGGGCGCGCAGCCAGCGGGAGGTCTCGCCGATCTTGCGCGCTGCCAGGGAGGGGTCCTCGTTCAACGCGGCTCGAGCATCGTCCAGGCGGGCGTAGAGCTCCTCGGGGTCGATACGCGCCTCGATGAGCGCGAGGCGCCCTTCCGCCACACGGCGCTCCCCTCCCGCCGCCTCGAGCTCGCGGCGCTGGTGCACCCCCATGAAGATCAACACCAGGGAGGACATGATCGCAAGGTTGATGAACGCGAAACCGAAGGCGAGCGACTGCACGATGTCGGCCACCGTGGGCAGCAGCACGTAGCTCAAAAGCGCCAGGAGCTCCCCGCGCGAGACGCATGCGCGGTTTGCCACGATCACCAGCAGCGACTGCGCGTACAGCAAGATCACCAGCGCCTGCATGAGCCAGAACAGGTCGCCGCGGAAGTAACGCGTGTTGGCCCTCACGGTGAAGAAGACCGGCGCGAAGATCGAGGCCACGCATCCCAGCAGGAGCGCGACCATCAGCACGCGCGCCGGGCGCTCCAGCGGGTAGCGCGGCCGGAGCCCCTGACCGCGGCCGGGACGCTCGAGCACCGCGTGCAGATAGGCCGAAAAGCACCAGAAGAGGATCGCCGTGGCGGCGTTGAACACGAAGTTCCCGGCGAGCACCAGGCCCATCATCTCATCCGAGAGCGGCAGGGGCGCCGCCCAGGACAGGCAGTCGCCCGCCGACATGGCGGCGTTCGCCAGGCACATGCCGCAAAAGGCGGTGCGCTCGCGGCCCTGGCCGGTATAGCCCATGGCCAGCCCGCACATGAGCAGGCTCACGACCAAGGCCACGAGCGAGAGCCCGGAGTTCAGCGCGTCGGTGTCGAGCATCCAGACCACGGGCTACCTCCCCTCCAGGAGCGCGTCCAGCTTGGCCACGGTGTACTCGGCCCACTCGTATTGGGGCAGGTAGTCGTGGCGGTAGGAGGCGATGGCCGCCGGGTCGCCGTCCAAGAAGCGGTAGAGGTCGCAGTCGATGAGCGCCGGGTTCACCGCCAGGCTGTTCCAGCTCTTGACGAGCACCTCCTCCGCGCCCGCCGCGCGAAGCACGACGCGCAGGGACGAAACGAGGTTCTGGTAGTAGCTGCGCTTGGAGTTGCTGAAGGGTTCGTCAGGCCACAGGCACGCGATGGCCTCGCGCATGGGCATACCCTGGCCGCGACGGTCGACGAGCAGGGCCAGCAACTCCTTGGCGCGGGCCCGGGTGAAGACCAGGCGCTCGCCGCCCACAAAGGCCTCGAAGCCGCCGAACATGGTGACGGCGAGCGGCTTGCCCGGCTCCGGCGACGCCCCGGGGGCGGTTTGCGGAGCGGCGGCCGAAAGCCCCGCCCAAGCACGCGCCTCGGCCAGCTCGCGGGCAAGGGCGTCCTCGTCCACGGGCTTCAGCAAGTAGCCCTGCGCGTGCACGCCGAAGGCGTCCAGCGCGTAGTCGTCGTAGCTCGTCACGAACACGATCCGGCAACGCGGGCACTCCTCGGCGAGCATGCCGGCGAGCTCCAGGCCGTTCACGCCGGGCATCTCGATGTCGAGCAGCGCCACGTCGCAGGGGTGCTCCCGCGCCCACGCGAGCGCGTCCATGGCGTTGCCGAACCCCGCGGCACGCGCCGTGGGCTCCACCTCCGCCACGCAGTCGAGGATGTCCGCCAGCGCCAGGTCCTCGTCGTCGGCCACCACGATACGCAGCGGGCGCTCCCACGCCGATGCGCTCCCCTCGGTCATCGCCATCTCACGTTCCTTCCCTCAACGCCCAAGCGCCTACGCTCGGCCGGGCACGCTCACGAGCGCGCTCGTGCCGCGCCCCGGGACGCTCTCGATCTCAAGCGAGCCGTCGCACATGCTCTTGAGCCGCAGGCGCGTGCTCTCGAGCCCCACGTGCAGGCGGCCGTCATCAGGCGGCGTGGCCTCGCCGTCGAAACCCATACCGTCGTCCACCACCGACACGCAGCAGGTGCGTCCCACGCGGTAGGTCGATACCTGGAGCGAGCCGCCCTCGGGTCGTTTGGCGATCCCATGGCGCACGGCGTTCTCCACGAGCGTCTGCAGGGTGAGCGCCGGCATGTCGAAGTCGACCACGCGGATGTCGAAGGACACGGCGAGCCGCTCGCCCAGGCGCAGCTGCTCGAGCTCCAGATACTTTTGGGTGTGCGCCAGCTCCTCGGCGAAGGGGATGGCCTCGCGCTGCGTGAGCGACTCCATGTTGCCGCGCAGGTAGGCGGAGAAGTCGTCGAGCATGAGGCCGGCGCGCTCGGTATCCACGCGGCACAGGCGCCGGATGGCGGTGAGGGTGTTGTAGAGGAAGTGCGGCTGGATCTGGGAGAGGACCGCGTCGGCACGCGCGCGGATGAGCTCGGCCTGGCGCCGCTCGATGGCGCGCTCGCGCAGGGGCATGGCCGAGGCGAGCGTCCAGAGAAGCCCGCAGGCGGACACGATGCCGAGCGTGGAGACCTGGTGCACTAGCAGCTCGGCGAGCACCGCGAGGGACGGAAACGCGATGGAGGCCGGAACCAAGCCAAAGCTCGCGCGGGATATCACGAGGAAGCAGGCGTAGCTCGCGAGGAAGCCGAAGAGCGCCAGGTACTCCACGGCCGAGGCCTCCATGGCGGGCGCCAAGGACGCGGCGGCCACGCGCACCAGGGCGTCGCAGACCGAGTGCACCGTGACGGAGGCGCACATGCCGCAGAAAGCCCAGGTCAGGCGATCGTAGGTGGCGCTCGCGCCCTGGAAGCAGGCGAGCGTGAGGGCGAGCGCCGCCGCGCAGCCGTCGAGCGCGATGCTGAACGAGACCGGATCCATGGGCACCCCCCCCCCAAAAAAAAGCAGACGATGCGGACGGGCCCATCCTAGCACCTGGGAGGGCGCCCTCGGCACGTGGCGTCGGCGAGCGGGCCCTCGCGAAACCGGAAGACCCGGGCGTACCCGCGCGCCTCCCCTACTTGATCACGCGCACGCGGTACATGGACGCGATGCCCTTGAGGGCCTCGATGGTCGCGCGCTCCAGGTGCTCGTCGGTGTCGAACATGGTGTAGGCGTTCTCACCGGCGCTCTCGTTCACCATGCGCTGCACGTTGGCGTTGTCCTTGGCGAGGATCGCCGTAATCTGGCCGATCATGTTGGGCACGTTGGCGTGCAGGCAGGCGATGCGGCTGGCGGCGCGCGCCTTGCCCATGGAGCAGGCCGGGTAGTTCACCGAATGGGCGATGTTGCCGTTCTCCAGGTAGTCCTTGAGCTCGGAGATGGCCATGTCGGCACAGTTGGCCTCGGCCTCGCCCGTACCGGCGCCGGAGTGCGTGGTGATGAACGTACGCGGCATCTTGACCGTCTTGGGCGTGGCGAAGTCGCAGCTGAACCAGGAGAGCTCGCCGGCGCGCAGGGCCGCGTCCACGGCGTCCTCGTCGATGATGGTCTCGCGCGCGTAGTTGATGAGCACTGCGCCAGGGGCCAGGAGCTCGAGCTGCTCGGCTGAGATCATGCCCACGGTGTCCGCCTTGCTGGGGACGTGCAGGGTGAGGTAGTCGCAGCCGCGGCAGAGGTCCTCGAGCGTGCCCACGCGCTGCACGGACTGGGAGAGCGCCCAGGCGTGCTCAACGGAGATGAAGGGGTCGTACCCGTAGACGTCCATCCCTAGGTCGACCAGCGCGTTGGCCACCTTGGAGCCCACGTTGCCCAGGCCCACCACGCCCACGCGCTTGCCCTTGAGCTCGCGGCCCACGAAGGCCTTCTTGGCCTTCTCGGCGTTGACGAGGATGTCGGGGTCGCCGGCGTTGGCGCGCACCCACTCCATGGACTGCACCACGCCACGGCTCGCCAGGATCATGGCGGCGAGCACGAGCTCCTTCACCGCGTTGGCGTTGGCGCCCGGGGAGTTGAAGACCACCACGCCGCGGCGCGCGTACTCGTCGACGGGGATATTGTTCACGCCGGCGCCGCAGCGGGCGATGGCGCGAATCGAGTCGGGAAGGTCGTAGCCGTGCAGGTCGGTGGAGCGCATGAGGATGGCATCGGCCTCGGCGGCCTCGTCCACGAAGGCGTAGCCCTCGCCGAAGGTGACCTCCCCGTCCTTGGTGATATCGTCGATGGTCTTGATGTAGCGCATGTTGGGTTTCCTTTCCCGCCGTCTTCGCTCCGTATGCCCTTCGCCCAGTCCTCGCGAGACTGGGATATCGCTCGCGGTTGGTACCTCTGCCCGCCTTTCGGCAGGCTAGATAGATCGGGAGTCGCGCCTGTGGGCGGCTTCGAACTCTTCCATATACGAGAGGAGCGCCTGGACGGACTCCATGGTCACGGCGTTGTAGACGCTCGCGCGCATGCCGCCCACCAAACGGTGGCCCTTCACGCCCTGGATGCCGCGCTCGGCCGCGCCGGCCACGAATGCGGCATCGAGCTCGGCGCTTCCGGTACGGAAGGTGACGTTGGCGATGGAGCGGCTACCAGGCTCGGCATGGCCGTGGAAGACCTCGCTCGCGTCCAAGAAGCCGTAGAGCGCATCGCTCTTGGCGCGGTTGCGCTCCGCCATGGCCGCAAGGCCGCCGGCGCGCTCCACCCAGGAGAACACCTTGCCGCACAGGTAGATGCCGAAGGTGTTGGGCGTGTTGTACATGGAGCCCTTGTCGGCCTCCAGGCGGTAATCAAGGTAGCTGGGGCACACGGGCAGCGCGGGGCCGCCCTCGATGAGGTCCTCGCGCACGATGACGACGGTCACGCCCGCGGGGCCGGCGTTCTTCTGCGCGCCGGCGTAGAGCAGGCCGTAGCGCGAGACGTCGAGCGGCTCCGAGAGAAAGCAACTGGAGACATCGGAGACGAGCGGCGCCGGGCCGCAATCGGGCAGCTCGTGGAACTGCGTGCCGAAGATGGTGTTGTTCTGGCAGATGTAGACGTAGTCGAGTCCGCTTGCGGCGGCGCGCTCGGAGATGCCCGAGAGGTCGGGGATGCGGTCGAAGCCGGTGTCCTCACTCGTGGCGAGCACCTCGGCCTCACCATAGCGCTGGGCCTCCCGCCAGGCCTTTTTGGCGAAGTTGCCCGAGACCACGTAGCCCGCGCGACCGCGCCGCATGAGGTTCAGCGGGATGCCCGCGAACTGCAGCGTGGCCCCGCCCTGCAGGAAGAGCACGCGGTAGTTGCCCGGGATTCCGAGGACGCGGCGCAGGCAGGCCTCGGTCTCGTCGAAGATCTGCTGGTAGGCGGCGGAGCGATGGCTCATCTCGAGCACGGACATGCCGAGTCCGCGATAGTCCACCAGCTCGGAGCGGACCTCCTCGAGCACCTCGAGCGGCAACGCGGCCGGGCCGGCGGAAAAGTTGTGCACGCGCGTCATGTTGCGGGGCCTCCTCGCGGACGTACTCTGGGCTCTCAGGATTGCCTACTTTAGCAGAGTGCAGTTATCCCCGCGTTGCCCCCGGGATTTTGGGCGGGCCGTTCACGAAGGGTTTACATGGGGCATGTTATGCTACATGGCTGAACGCCCCGCGCGTTGCCCGCCACCCCCGAGAAAGGCCGTCCCATGAAGGCTCTCCCCTTCCGTTGCCTGCGCGCAGGCTCGCAGCTCGCCCAGATCGAGCATGCCGAAGAGATCGCCCCGCTGCTGGCAGACGGCACATATCTGCAGGACGGCACGCCCTCGTACTTCGCCTGGTCCGTATCGGGCGATGCCGGCACGCGCACAGGCGTCATCGCGGCATGCAGCATCGCGAAGTTGATCCCAATGGTGGAGGTGCTGGGAGAGCCAGATGATCGGGCCAAGGCCGCCATCGAGGGCGAGGCGGGGCGGCTGGGGACGCTCGGGTGCCAAGACGCCCCCGTGGCGATCGCCGTGCCCACGGACCCCGTGCGCGACCTCATCGTGGGCGCGGCCTGCGCCGCCACGCCCGTCTACCGGTTCACGCTGGAAGACGGGACCCATACCCTTTGGGAGATTAAGCGCGAGGACGCCGTGGAGGCCCTGCGCGCGCTGCTGGAGCGGACCGAGGCCGTGTCCGTTGCCGACCCCATTCGGGCGGCGGCGACCGTCCGTGCGAGCCGCGCCCTGCGCGATACCGCGAAGGAGGCCGGCGCCTACACCGGCCGCGAGCCGTTCAACTGGTTCATGGCGGCGCTGTTCGCGGAGGACGACCTTGCAGACGGGACGCCCCAGCTCCCGAGCTGTCTCATCCTACGGGAGCTCCTCTAGCGCCCCGCAACCACCCAGCCGTGGACATTCTCCCCGGGAGAATGTCCACGGTGCACGATGACAAGAAGGCTCGCCATCTTCATAGATGGCGAGCCTTCTTAGGTTACTGAAGCTATTTCCTTAAAGTCCTAGTCGCGGCGGAACAGGTCGCGGGTGTAGACCTTGGCAGCCACGTCGGCGAGCTCGTCGTCCCAGCGGTTGGCCACGACCAGGTCGCAGCGGGCCTTGAAGGCGCCGAGGTCTGAGGTGACCTCGGAGCCGAAGAAGTCCGAGCCCTCGGGCAGGGAGGGCTCGTAGACCAGCACGGGCACGCCCTTGGCCTTGACGCGCTTCATGATGCCCTGGATGGAGCTCGCGCGGAAGTTGTCCGAGCCGCTCTTCATGGCCAGGCGGTAGACGCCCACCGTGGGCGCGGGCACGCCGGAGTAGACGAGCCCGTTCACGCGGCGCAGCACCTCCTCGGCCACGTGGTCCTTGCGCGTGGCGTTGGAGCCCACGATGGCGCCGATGAGGTCCTGCGGGACGTCGCGGTAGTTCGCGAGCAGCTGCCTGGTGTCCTTGGGCAGGCAGTAGCCGCCGTAGCCGAAGGAGGGGTTGTTGTAGCCCTCGCCGATCCTCGGCTCCAGGCACACGCCGCGGATGACGTCGGCGGTGGAGAGCCCGCGCACCTCGCAGTAGGTGTCCAGCTCGTTGAAGTAGGCCACGCGAAGCGCCAGGTAGGTGTTGGCGAACAGCTTCACGGCCTCGGCCTCGGTGGGGCCGAGGACCAGCGTCGGGATGCCGGTGCTCCCGTCGGCGTTCTCGCGGGAGCGCTCCTCCGGAGCGGCGCCCTCGGCAAGCAGCGCCGCGAAGCCCTTGGCGGCCTCGACGGCCGCCGCATCGTCTTTGTCGCAGCCAACAACGATGCGGCTCGGGTGCAGGTTGTCGTAGAGCGCCTCGCCCTCGCGCAGGAACTCGGGAGAGAAGAAGATGCGAGAGTCGCCACGCTCCTCGCGCAGCTGAGCGGTATAGCCGACGGGAACCGTGGACTTAATGACAATCCATGCGTTCGGGTTAACCGAACGAACTGCGTCGACGGCCGCCTCAACGGAGCTGGTATCGAAGAAGTTCTTGTTGGGGTCGTAGTTGGTCGGCGTCGCGACAACAACGTACTCTGCACCCGCGTAGGCCTGGGCCGGGTCGAGCGTCGCCTCGAAGGAAAGCTCGCGCTCCCCCGCCTTCGCCTCGGACAGGAACCACTCAATCTCCTTGTCGCGGATGGGAGATCGGAAACCGTTGAGCATCTCCACCTTCCCCGGCACGATGTCCAGGGCGTGGACCTCGTTGTGCTGCGCCAACAGCACGGCCAGGGAAAGCCCCACGTACCCGGTGCCTGCAATTGCTATCTTCATTTGTTAATCCTCCTAATAGGTAATGCCGGTTCCTAAGCCGGCGGAGTCGTTTAGAACGGGATTTCGTCCTCGATGCGAGGCGCCAGGCCGATGCGAAGGCCGAGGTTCTTCATGACGACGAGCTGCAAGTCGGGGGCGAGACCGGCAAGGAGATTCCGGAAATCCCGGACCACCGAGACGGCAGGCCTGCTCACGGGCCAAAAAGAGAACTTCCCGTCTATGACGCAGCTGAGCAGAAGAGAGGGATCGGGAATCTCCCTCTCGAGGCCGCAGGAAGAGAGGAGCTTGTCGAGCCTCCGGACCACGACCGACGCGCTGCCCACGGGCGAGGCAAGAGAGTCCACGTTGGCGAGCGCCGCGCTAACCGCGTCGAGCAAGGCGCGGCAAACGGCCAGCTGGCCTTCGGTAAAATCGGCGGGAGCGAGGTCTGATGGGGCCATGGCCTCCCTCACCTCGGAGAAGGACTTGAGTCTCAAAGACGGGTCCCTCGGCGTCATGCGCGCGACGACGTGGGCGTACGGGAACTCCGCCATCGGCACGCCCCAAGCCGCGAGGGCGCGCTCGAAGAGCTTGCCGACGTAGTAGACCTCGGTGGCGCGGTCATACCTAAAGGAGGCGACCTCGAGCGGGGTATCCTCCGGCATCCGCACAAGGATGCTGTTATTCTCCAGGGTCGATTCGCCCTCGTAGCTCTTCCCGAAACCGAAGTCTATGAGCTTGACGTCGCCAGCGCCCGTGACGAGGAGGTTTGCCGCCTTAACGTCACGATGGAGCACGCCCGCCACCTCCAACGCCCCGAAGGCGGAAACGGCGTCGGAGAAGATCTCCGCCGGGGACTTCGTGCCCTCGCCGGGCAGGAACTTGTCGAGGGGCACGCCCTCGATGAACTCCATCTGGATGTAGCCGGTGCTAGCCTGGGGGTAGAGGTAGTAGCCGAACACCCTCACGACGTGGGGGTGCGAGACCCTCAGGAGGATGGCGGCCTCATCGACGAAGCGCCGGTAGCAGTCCTCCGGGTCGTTCCCACCCCGCGGATCGAACTTCTTCATGGCGAAGAGGAGGTTCGCCGTTTCGTCGCGGAAAAGCATCGTGCGCCCGGTGCCGCCATGCCCGAGCTCACGCACGAAAGTGAGGTCCCGGTCGCATCGGAACCTGACCGACTCCCCCTCCACGAGGACGCGCTCGCCGACCTCGGAGGCGCCGTTTTGCCGGGTGACTCCGTCGAGGTAGGCTTCGATGGCGTCGATGTTGGCGGGGCTTTCGGCATCGAGCTGCTGCAGCACGTCCTGGACGCACCAGCCGTAATCGTCGTCGCCGAAGTGCAGACTGCGGTATAGCCTCGGGTGCTCCTCGATGACGCTGGGCTTGGTGACGAACTGGGCCACGGCCGCCCAGTCCTCGGCCGTGAACGCCCTCTCCACGACAGCGGCCAAGTTCCTGAGCTTCACGGCTCGTTCGACGCGGGCAGCGGGCGGAGCCGCTACTCCAAGATTGCCCGTGATGTCCGCAAACTTCTGGAGGCCGGCGTATGCGCCGTCGAGGTTATTCATAGCCCGTAGTACTCCCGGTACCATTTTGCGAAGGCGCGAAGACCCACCTCCAGGGGCGTGCTCGGCTTGAAGCCGGCGTCGCGCTCGAGCTTCGAGGTGTCGGCGTAGGTAACCGGCACGTCGCCGGGCTGCATGGGCACGAGCTCGCGGTGCGCCTCGAAGTCGAAGTCGGCCGGCAGCACGCCCTCCTCCACGAGCACGCGCTGGAGGGTGTCCACGAAGTCGAGCAGGCTCTCGGGGTTGCTGTTACCGATGTTGTAGACGCGCGCCGCGGCCATGGGCAGGCCGTCCGCGCCGAGCCTCACCTCGGGCGGGTTCGCCATCACGCGCGTGACGCCCTCCACGATGTCGTCCACGTAGGTGAAATCGCGCTTGCAGTCGCCCATGTTGAAGATCTTGATGGTCTCGCCGCGCAGAAGCTTATCGGTAAAGCCGAAGTACGCCATGTCCGGGCGACCCATGGGGCCGTAGACAGTGAAGAAGCGGAGGCCCGTGGCGGGGATTGAGTAGAGCTTGCTGTAGGCGTGGGCCATCAGCTCGTTGCTCTTCTTTGTCGCCGCGTAGAGCGAGACCGGCGAGTCCACGTTGTCGTCCTCGCTGAAAGGCACCTTCTCGTTGCCGCCGTAGACCGACGAGCTGGAAGCATAGACCAGGTGCCTCACCGGGTGGTGTCTGCAACACTCGAGCACGTTGAAGAAGCCCACGAGGTTCGAGTCCACGTAGGCCTTCGGGTTCTCGATGCTGTACCGCACGCCCGCCTGCGCAGCGAGGTTCACCACAACGTCGAAGCCGTTCTCGGCGAAGATCCGCTCCACCAGGGCCGCGTCAGCGAGGTCGCCGCGCACGAAGGTGAAGCGCCCGTCATGGTCGGCGTCCCGTAGCATCGCGAGGCGCGCCTCCTTGATGCCGGGGTCGTAGTAGCTGTTCATGTTATCCAGGCCGACGATTACGTCATCGGTGGTCTCGAGTAACCGCTTAACCAGGAACGCACCGATGAAGCCGGCAGCGCCAGTAACCAAAGCACGTCTTTCGTTCATATTCAGAGCCTTTCTGATTGCACAGTCCACGACGGGGCGAGGATGGCCCCGGCTATCTCCTCGGCCATGACCAGGTATCCGTCTCCGTTGGGGTGGAAGTGGTCCTTGTTGTAGACGGAGTCCCAGCCGCCATCCTCCACGCGACTCCCCAGAGAGGACCACAGGTCGA
>Cebus_capucinus_imitator_PRJNA485217_SSR024__coassemble_892_pt1 | contig 36693 bp, 25 predicted proteins | sample Cebus_capucinus_imitator_PRJNA485217_SSR024__metabat2_low_PE_009 | metagenome-assembled genome bin Cebus_capucinus_imitator_PRJNA485217_SSR024
GCCTGATCGACAACTACTATTTCACCGGCGTGGTGAACGAGGGCGAGAGCCTGCTGCTCACGACCGAGGACGAGGGGCCTACGTGGACCGACCTGTCCGAGATCGTCGACGAGATGGAAAGTGAGCAGGAGGAAGCGTACGGCGTCGTGTACAACACGTACGACAACTATCCCGTGAAGGCCTACGCCGACCCGGCCGATCCCGAGGACGTGGCCGCGAGCGAGGAGGAGCTGACGGCGCTGCGCGATGCCGTCGAGGCTGCGCGCAAGGAGCTCGACACGATGAACGTGAGCGAGGACGGCTCGGACGTGGCGAAGGACGCCTTCTGGGTAACGCAGGCCGATGCCGACGCGCTTGCCGCGGCGATAGAGGGTGCCGAGGCCGTGCTGGCGGGGGAGGAGCCCTCGAAGGCGGCGGTTTCCGAGGCGTCTGATGGCCTGGCGGCTGCCCGCGAGGCCTTCGGTGCGGCCAAGAAGGCCGGCACCAAGGAGGGCGCGCCCGCGCCCGGGAGCGGCGATGAGGGCAAGAAGCCCGCGAACGGCAGCAAGAAGCCGGCGGGCAAGGCCGGCCTGCCCAAGACGGGCGACGCGAGCCTGCTGGCCGCGAGCCTAGCGGGCCTGGGCGGCATGGTGTCGCTTGTGGCCGCGGCGATCCGCCGTCGGGGCTAGCACCCGAGTGGACAGTCTCCCCGGGAGAATGTCCCTCGGGAGAATGTCCCTCGGGAGAATGTCCACTATGCGTGCGGAGGCGTATCGGTTGTGGACAGTCTCCCCGGGAGACTGTCCACTTTTCCATGACGCGGGGGCGATGCCGGCTGCGATACAATAAGCAAGTTTGCACCGATACCCAAGAAAGGCCCGCCATGCTGCCCTTGCCCGAGGAAATCAAGCGCCGGCGCACGTTCGCCATCATCTCGCACCCCGATGCCGGCAAGACCACGCTCACCGAGAAGCTGCTGCTCTACGGCGGCCAGATCCAGACGGCCGGTTCCGTCAAGGGCAAGAGCAGCGCTCGCCACGCCGTCTCGGACTGGATGGACATCGAGAAGCAGCGCGGCATCTCCGTCACCTCCTCGGTCCTGCAGTTCGAGTACGAGGGCCGCTGCATCAACATCCTGGACACACCGGGCCACCAGGACTTCTCCGAGGACACCTACCGCACGCTCATGGCCGCCGACGCCGCGGTCATGATCATCGACGCCGCCAAGGGCGTCGAGGCGCAGACCATCAAGCTCTTCCGCGTGTGCACCCTGCGCCACATCCCCATCTTTACCTTCGTGAACAAGCTCGACCACGACGCGCGCGACCCCTTCGACCTCATGGAGGAGATCGAGAAGGTGCTGGGCATCGCCACCTACCCCATGAACTGGCCCATCGGCTCCGGCCGCACCTTCCGTGGCGTGTTCGACCGCGCGAGCCGCCACGTGCTGGCCTTCGAGGGGGAGGGCCGCGCCAACGCCACCAAGAAGGTGGCCGAGGTCGAGGCCGAGCTCGGCGACCCCGCCATGGACGAGCTCATCGGCGAGGAGAACCACCGCGCGCTCATAGACGACATCGAGCTGCTCGACGGAGCGGCCGACGAGTTCGACATCGACGCCGTGGCGCACGGCCGGCTCTCCCCGGTGTTTTTCGGCTCTGCCCTTACCAATTTCGGCGTGGAGCCCTTCCTGCGCGATTTCCTCCGCTACGCCCCGAGCCCCGCGCCGCACACCGACGCGCTCACGGGCGAGGAGGTCGAGGCCGACGCGCCCGACTTCTCGGGCTTCGTGTTCAAGATCCAGGCCAACATGGACAAGAACCACCGCGACCGCATCGCGTTTTTGCGCGTGTGCTCCGGCAAGTTCGAGCGCGGCATGGACGCCTACCATATGCAGGGCGGCCGCAAGCTCAAGCTGGCAAGCGGCACCTCGATGATGGCCGACGACCGCGCCACGGTGGACACCGCGGTGGCCGGCGACATCGTGGGCCTGTTCGACCCGGGCATCTTCAGCATCGGCGACACGCTCTGCGCCGGCAAGCGCCGCGTGCAGTACGCGGGCATCCCCACCTTCGCGCCGGAGCACTTCGCGCGCATCACCCAGGTGGACACGCTGCGCCGCAAGCAGTTCGTGAAGGGCATGGAAGAGCTCGCCCAGGAGGGCGCCATCCAGATCTTCCGCGAGCTGGGCAGCGGCATGGAGTCCGTGATCGCCGGCGTGGTGGGCGAGCTGCAGTTCGAGGTGCTCGAGCAGCGGCTCAAGAGCGAGTACAAGGTCGAGGTGCGCCGCCAGGGGCTGGCGTACTCGGACATCCGCTGGATCGTGAACGACCCGGACTCCATCGACATCGCCAAACTGGACCTCACGCGCGACACCCTGCGCGTGGAGGACATGCGCGGCGGCAAGCTCCTGCTGTTCACGAGGCCCTGGAACATCGATTGGGCCACCGAGCACAACCCGGACCTGGTCCTGTCCGAGTTCGGCAACGTCGAGTTCTAGCCGCCTTACTCCGGCTTGATGTCCTCGAACGCGCCCGCCCGGTAGTTTAAGAACACCACCGCGTCGCCATCCTGCGTGGCGTCTAGGTCCACGTCGGCCATGATGCCGAAGTCGTGGTCGGCGTCGGTGTCGTGGAACACCTGGTGCACGTGCCATACATGGTCGGCCCGCTCGTCCGCCTCGTCGATATGGATGTAGGCCGTCGAGCGCGCGTCGGTGTCGGTGAGCAGGTCCTCGTGCGCCTCGTAGAAGGCGTCGAGCACGCGCTTCCACCGCGCCTCGCCAAAGCCCCAGTCGGCGTCTAGGCGCCCCAGCTCGTCGGCGCGGTCGCGCGCGGCCAGGCGCACGCGCTGGAACAGGGCGTTGCGCACGAGCAGCGTGAGGCCGCGGCGGTCGGCGACCACCTCGTCGGACGCCTTGAACGCGCCGGGCTCCGCGGTCTCGGTGCCGGCGTTGGCCCACTCGTCCACCAGGCTGGAGTCCACGGATCGCACCACCAGGCCCAGCCACGCGGCGATGTCCTCCACCTCGTCGGTGCGCTTGTCCATGGGCACGGTGCGGTCCAGCGAGCGGTAGGCCTCGGCCAGGTAGCGCAAAAGGATGCCCTCGCAGCGCTCCACCTTGTACATGGCGATGTAGCTCTTGAAGTCGCAGCCGGTCTCCAGCATGTCGCGCAGCACGCTCTTGGGCGAGAGCTCGTAGTCGCGCGCCCACGGCACCTCGGCGCAGTAGCGCTCGAACGCGGCGTCCAGCGTGTCGGCGAGCGGCATGGGGTAGGTGACCTCGGCGAGCTTCTCCACGCGCTCCTCGAAGTCGATGCCCTCGGCCTTCATCTCGGCCATGGCGGCGTCGCGCGCGCGGCGCTCCTGGGCGCGCAGGATCTGCTTGGGGTCCTCCAGCGTGGCCTCCACGAAGGACACGAGGTCCATGGCGTAGGTGGGCGACTCCGGGTCCAGGAGCTCCAACGCGGCGAGCAGGAAGGGGGAGAGGGGCTGGTCCAGGGCGAAGTCGTCGGGCAGGTCCACGGTGAGGGTGTAGACGGCCTCGGGGGCATCGTCGGTGGGCGCGGCGTCGGCATCGCCGTCGCCCGATGCGACATCGGAACCTGTCCTCAATGCCACATCCTCGCGGACGACGACGCCGGCGTCGATGAGCGTGCCGAAGATCTCGGCCGCGCGCGCCTTGAGCGCCGCCTTCTCCTCGTCGGTCTGCAGCGACCGGTCGATGAGGTCGAGCGTGCGCGCCCAGGCGTCGCCGCCCTGCTCCACCTCGGCCAGCACCATGGAGTTGGTGATGCGCAGGCGCGGATGCAGGGTCTCTGGCACGCTCTCGATGAGCCGTGTGAAGGTACCCTCGTTCCAGGTGACGAAGCCCTCGGGCGGCTTCTTCTTCTTGAGGCGCTTCATCTTCTTGGGGTCGCCCATGGCCTTGAGCTCGGCCTTGTGGTTCTCGATCTCGAACTCCGGCGCCTCGGCGATCACCACGCCCTCGGTGTCGAAGCCCGAGCGGCCGGCGCGGCCCGCGATCTGATGGAACTCGCGCGAGCGCAGGCGGCGCTGCTTGTAGCCGTCGAACTTGGTGAGGCCCGTGAGCAGCACGGTGTGGATGGGCACGTTGATGCCGACGCCCAGGGTGTCCGTGCCGCAGATCACCGGCAGCAGGCCCTGCTGGGCGAGCTTCTCCACCAGCAAGCGGTAGCGGGGGAGGAGCCCGGCGTGGTGCAGGCCCACGCCGCAGGAGATGAGGTGCTTGAGCGTCTTGCCGAAGGCCGTGGTGAAGCGGGCGCCCTTGAGCGCCTCCTTGATGGCCTCGCGCTGCTCCTTGGTGGCCACGCCGTAGCTCGCGAGCGCGCGGGCCGAGGTGAGGGCGGCGTCCTGGGAGAAGTGCACGATGTAGAGGGGCGCCTCGCCCTGGCGCAGGGCGAGCTCCACCGTGCCCTCGAGCGCGGTCTTGACGTACTCGTACGAGAGCGGCACGGGGCGCTCGGCGTCCACGACCATCTCCACGTCGCGCCCGGTCTCGCGCTCGAGCGTGGCGGCGATCGCGGACATGTCGCCCAGCGTGGCGCTCATGAGCATGAACTGCGTGCTCGGCAGGGTGAGCAGCGGCACCTGCCAGGCCCAGCCGCGGTCGGGGTCGGAGAAGAAGTGGAACTCGTCCATGGCCACGCAGCCCACGTCGGCGTAGTCGCCGCCGCGCAGGGCGTCGCCGGCGAGGATCTCGGCCGTGCAGCAGATGATGGGCGCGCGCGTGTTGATGTGGGAGTCGCCGGTGATCATGCCGACGTTGTCACGGCCGAAGATATCAACCAGCTGGAAGAACTTCTCCGAGACCAGCGCCTTGATGGGGGCGGTGTAGTAGCCGCGCCGGCCGGTGGCCATCGCCATGAACATCATGCCGATCGCCACGAGCGACTTGCCCGAGCCGGTGGGCGTGCCCAAGACCACGTTGCCGCCCGCGGCGAGCGCGAACAGGGCGTCCTCCTGGTGGGGCCACGGCGTGATGCCGCGCGCGTCCACCCATTCGATGAAGCGCTCGTAGGCGGTCTCGGCGTCGAGCCAGGGCTCGGGCTCCGAGCCGTCCTCAGGCTCCCACCACGCGGGGGAGAGCTCGCCGAGCGAGCCGTGCGCGAAGGCGTCGTAGTCGGGGGAGGTCGTGTCTGCGGCCATGGTGCTCCTTTTCGTGTGGGGTTATCGGTCGGCGCGCGCCGGCTCGTTGCCGTTGCGGCGCCGGTTGCGGAAGACCTCGATGGCGTAGCCCATGCCGTGGGGGATGTACTCCCCCTCGAAGAGGTCTTGGGGCAGGTACTCGAACAGGCTCTGCGGCATGGCGCGGACCTCCTCGACCCGTCTCGGGTCGGGCGCGGCCCCCGGCGCCGCGCAGACGCCGTTCACGCGCGCGCCCTCGGCCGTGAGCTTGCGCTCGTACTCGCTGTCGGCGATCTCGGGGTGGTCGGCGCGCGTATCGCGACTGGCCCAGACCGTGTCGTAACCCGCGCCCTCGAGCTGTACCAGGGAGAAGTCGAAGAGCGGGCGGCTGTCCGTGCGCAGGGTGAGCGTGCCGCCCGGAGCCAGCAGGCCGCGGTACTCCAGCAGGCGGTCGATGTTGGTCACGCGGCCGGCGGCCTGCTTCTTGCGGGGAAAGGGGGTGGGGAAGTTGATGTGGATGGCGTCGAGCTCGCCGGGGGCGATGAATCGGGCGAGGTCGTCGGCGCGGGCCGGCACCACCACGGCGTTGCGGACGCCCGACTCGAGCACGGCCTGCGCCGCGTACACCACGCACACGGGCTCGGAGTCCACGCCGATCCAGAGGGTCCCCGGGTCACGTTGCGCGCATTCAACCAGGTAGACGCCCTTGCCGCAGCCCAGGTCCAGTACCACGCGGGAAAAGGGCGCGCCCCCGGCGGCGGCGCAGGCCTCGGCCCAGCGGCCCTTGAGGGCGGCGGCGTCGAGCTCGATGGCGTCGACATGGCGCTCGATGCGCTCCTCCAGGACGAAGTTCTTGGGCATGCGGGCGTGCATGGGCGCTCCTCGGGCTCGGTTGCCGGCGTTTCGTTCACCCCGCCATTCTAGATGAGTCGATCGGGGACAGGAGATAATCGACTCATTCTGCGCGGCGGCGGAGCAGGAGGTAGCGGTTGAGGGCACCCGACGCGCCGTCCGCGGAGAAGCGCGCCTCCTCGCGCGCGAGGTCCGCCACGGAGGCCGCGAGCGCGTCGAGCTCGGCCTCGTCGGCGTGATGGCAGTAGCGGTACGCGCCGCGGGCGTCCTGCCAACCGAGCAGGTGGTCGCCGGGCTCGAGCGCGCCCAGGTTGCAGCCGGGCCAAGGCGGGCGGCTCGCCGCCTCGGCCTCCGCGCGGGCGGCCTTGGCCGCGAGCCGGGGGTCGTCCATGAAGCGCCAGGCCGACAGCGCGATGACGCCGCCGGGGCGCGTGTGCGCGGTGAGCGCGCGGAGCAGCCCCATGCGCAGGTCCGCTCCGGGCACGTGGTGCAGGAAACCGAAGCAGACGGCGATGTCGCAGGCGGGGATGCCCGCGAAGGGGTCCTTTCCCGCCAGGAGCGCGCCGAGGATGTCCACGTGGTGGAAGGTCGTGCCCGCGGGCGCGTCCGGGCCGCCGCCCGCCAGCGGGGCGCAGGCGTCCACGGCGTGGAAGGCAAGCGCGATACCCGGCAGCTCCTCGGCGAGCCAGCGCTCCAGGCGCAGGTTGCCGCAGGCGGCGTCTAGCAGGACGGGGCGCGCGCCGCCGAGGGCCCCGGCGGCGCGCGCCCCCTCGAGTACGCGGCCCCAGCCCTGCCAGGGGGCGCCGCGCGTGGCGGAGAAGGACACGGCGTGCTCCATGTAGAACCGGTTGTCGAGCGCGATCAGCTCGCGGGCGAGGTCCTCACGCATCGGCGGCCTCGGGGGTCGCCTCGCGCAGCAGGCGCAGCGCGCCCTCGCTATCGAGGCACGGGATGGGGGAGCGGCGCGCCAGGCACTCGTCGTTGGTGAGGATGTAATCGGCGCCGGCTCGCTCGGCGGCGGCGAGGACCAGGTCGTCCTCGAAGTCGTCGTGGAAGGTCCGGTACGTGCACGCCTGCAGGACCTCCGCATGGCCGATGGGTACCACGAGCGCCAGCTCGAGCACGTGCCGGATGCAAGCCCACGCCATCTCGCGGGAGGCTGCCACCACGTCGGGCGTCACCTGCCGGCCGGCCTCGCGCGCGGCGCCCTTCATCGCGGCGGAGACGAGGCTGGCGATGTCCTTGAGTGAGAGTGAGGCCGCGTAGAGCGCGAACCGCTCGCCCTCCTGGGCGGCGGCGATGAACTCGTCCACATGCGCATGGCGGTCGTCTCGGGCGAGGAAGTAGCTGAGCCATGCGTTGGTGTCCACCAACACGCGGATCGGTTCCGCTGCGCGCGCCGTCACGAGAGCCCCCATTCGCCCAGACGCTCCATCGCCGCCTGCTCGCGCAGCCCCTCGGGGTCGACGCCGTCCTGCGGCAGGTCGAGTCCCATGCGCTCGAAGTGGCTCGCGACGAGCTTAGCGCCGGCGTCCCTTGCGCGCTCGCCCGGCTCGCTCGCCGTGGTCGCGTCGAGTTCCTCCTGCCGCACGAGGTGCTCGAGCGGTTTGGGGAGGGAGCCGTTCAGCACGAGGAAGCTCCAGGTGGCGCGGACGAGCTCCGAGGGCGTGCGGCCCCGTTGCGCCAGCACGCGGTTTCCCTCGCGCTTGAGGGCGCTATCCATGCGGATGTTGAGTTGGGCGGTCGGCATCGCTCCTCCTTCGACGGCTATACGATGCTGTAAACCTAGTATAGCACCGCCGCATGCCGTCCCGTCCGCCCTCGCCCCGCTCCGTCCGGTACAATGCGCGCTATGGAACCTATGGAGTACCTCATCACCCTGATCCTCGACGAGCTGCGCGCGGGCCGCGCGGTGGACGACCGCGCCCTCGTGCGGCTCACCCACGCTGCGCTGCGCCATGCCGCGGCTGCGGGCGCCCCGCTCGACAAGCGCCGGCTCGCCAAGCGTCAGCTGCTGCCGTATTGCCGCCGCGTTCGCGAGGAGGATCCGGCGCGCTGGGCCTCCTGGAACGTGGACCCCGAGCTCGAGCGCCGGCTGTTCTCGGCCCTGCGCGTGAAGCCGCGGCGCACGGCCTCGGGCGTGGCCACCATCACGGTGATCACCAAGCCCTGGCCGTGCTCGGGCGACTGCCTGTTCTGCCCCAACGACATCCGTTGCCCCAAGAGCTATTTGCACGACGAGCCCGCCTGCGAGCGCGCCGAGCAGAACCTCTACGACCCCTACCTGCAGGTATCGGCGCGGCTCACGGCGCTCACGCAGATGGGCCACGCCACCGACAAGGTGGAGCTCATCGTGCTGGGCGGCACCTGGAGCGACTACCCCCGCGCCTACCAGACCTGGTTCATGCGCGAGCTATTCCGCGCGCTGAACGACGGCGCGGTGGCGGGCGCGGGCGCGAATCCCATGCTGCGCGGCTTTCCCGCGGGGGAGGGCGAGGGTCGGGGCGACACGCCGCGCGCCTCGCGTGGGGCGGACGGGCGGGATGTGGCCGCCGCCGGCGAGGGTCTCGGCGGCGGCGCCCCCGCTCCCACCGGAGCGCTTCCCGCCGACATCCCGCCCGGCGTGGCCGAGCGCCGCGCCTTCTACGAGCGCGTGGGCCTAGTGCCCGGTGCCGCCCGCTCCTCCGAGCTCGCCGCCGCCCAGGCGCGGATCGACGCCGGCGAGCTTTCCTACAACGCCGCCTTCCGCCAGGTCTACGCGGGCAGCGCCGCCTGGCGCGCCGCTGCCGAGATGCAGGTGGCCACGATGGGGGAGCTCGAGCGCGAGCAGCGGGCCAACGAGCGCGCGCGGCACCGGGTGGTGGGGCTCGTCATCGAGACCCGTCCCGACGCGGTGACGCCCGAGTCCCTCGCCCTCATCCGCCGCATGGGCTGCACCAAGGTCCAGATGGGCGTGCAGAGCACCGACCAGCGGGTCCTGGACGCCAACGACCGCGGCATCCGCGTGGAGCGCATCGAGCGGGCCTTCGAGCTGCTGCGCGCCTTCGGGTTCAAGGTCCACGCGCACGCCATGGCGAACCTCGCCGGGGCCACGCCCGAGGCCGACAAGCGCGACTACCGCCGTCTCATGGAGGACCCCGCTTTCAAGCCCGACGAGGTCAAGCTCTATCCTTGCGCGCTCATCGAGGGCGCGCGCCTGTGCGGGCTTTTCCGCACAGGTGCCTGGCGTCCCTACACCGAGGATGAGCTGCTCGACGTGCTGGCCGCCGACGTGCTGGCCACGCCGGCGTTCTGCCGCATATCGCGGATGATCCGGGACTTCTCGTCCAACGACATCCTGGCGGGCAACAAGAAGCCCAACCTGCGCCAGCTCGTGGAGGGGCGCCTGCGCGCCGAGGAACCCGCCGGCCCCGTGGGCGAGATCCGCTTCCGCGAGGTGGGTACGGGCGAGGTCGACGTGGAGGGGCTGAAGCTCTCCGAGGTGGCCTACGTGACGTCCAACACGCGCGAGCGCTTCTTGCAGTGGGTCGCCCCGGACGGGCGCATCGCCGGGTTCTGCCGGCTCTCGCTGCCCGACGCGGCCTACGTGCGCGAGCATGCGGGCGAGCTGCCCGTTCGGCCGGGCGAGGCCATGATCCGCGAGGTGCACGTGTACGGCGCGGCGGCGCGCCTGGGCGAGGACGGCCGCGCGGCCCAGCACCTGGGGCTCGGGCGGGCGCTCGTGGCGCGGGCGCGAGAGATCGCCGCCGCGGAGGGCTACGCGCGGGTGAACGTGATCTCGGCCGTGGGCACGCGCGAGTACTACCGCTCCCTGGGCTTTACCGACGCCGGGCTCTACCAGGCGATCGAGGCGGGATAGGGCGAGCGGCGCGGGTCCCGTCGGCCTCGTGTCCCGCGCGCGGTAGAATGGCTGGCGTGAGAGTCGAAGGACGGAACCCGACCCTTGGGGGTGCCCGATGGCGAAGAACATGAAGGCGGCGGCCGTCGCCGCGGGATCCATGGCGCTCGCCGGCCTGCTGGGCGCGGCGGCCGTGCGTGTGCAGCGCAAGCATTGCCTGCAGATCCTGCGCACCCGCGACGGGATCGCGCGCGTGCATGTGGTCGAGGCCGAGGACGGCGAGCAGGTGCGCGCGCTGTCGCTGGGCGGCGTGTTCCAGAGCGCCACCTACGTCGACGAGCGACGCTTCGAGCCGGTCTTCGCCTACTACCGCGCCTTCGACGCGCTCTTCCTCGCCGAGCCCGCGCTCGGCCACCCCGTCCGCCACGTGCTGATGTTGGGCGGCGGCGGGTTCGCCTATCCCAAGCACCTGCTCACCACGCGCGCGGGCATCCGCATGGACGCGGTCGAGCTCGACCCGGGCATCGTGCGCGCCGCCCGCCGCTGGTTCTTCCTGGACGAGCTCGAGGCACGCCTGGCCGACCCCGCCCGCGCGAACGGCTGCGCCCTGCGGGTGGTCGTCGGCGACGGCCGCGCCCTGCTCGAGCGCGCCGAGGGCCACGTGATGCCGCCGGCGAAACTCCCCGCTCCCTCGCGCCTCGGCTTCGCGACGGACGGTGCGGGCGGGTCGTTGCGCCCCCTGCGCGAGGGCGAGCTCGCCCTTCCCCGCTACGACGCCATCGTGAACGACGCCTTCTCCGGTCGCGAGCCCGTGCGCTCGCTCGCCACGGTGGAGGCGGCGCGGGCAGCCCGCTCGCGCCTGGCGCCAGGCGGCGTCTATCTCATGAACGTGGTCTCGCGCGACGGAGGTCGCGACGTCTTCTTCCTGCAAGACGAGGTGGCCACCCTCCTGCGGGTCTTCTCCCATGTGCACGTGCTGCCCGCGAGCGATGCCGCCTTCGGCGCCGAGGACAACTACCTGCTCGTCGCCACGGACGCGGACACGGCGTTTCCCGAGGCCATCGCCTACGACGCGGATTTCCCCGGCACACCGCTCGCCGACTAGCGCGCGCTCCGGACCGTGGGTCCCAACAGCTCGAAACGGCTCCGCTTGGTGGCGAGGATCCCCTCGCGCTGCATGCGCGAGAGCTCGGCCGACAGCGCGCTGCGGTCCACGCCCAGGTAATCGGCGAGCTGCTGGCGGTTGTAGGGGATGGTGAACGAGGGGCTCCCCGCGGCGTCGGCTTCCGAGCCCAGGTAGGCGAGGAGCTTTCCGCGCAGGCTTTTGGGCGCGGTGTGGAACGCGCGCCGCGAGAGCTCGATGTTCTTGCGCGCGGCGATCGCCAGCAGGTTGGCGACGAGCTTGGCGTGGTGAGCGCATCCCCGCCCACAGGGGGCCAGAACGCAGCGCATGTCGAGGAACGCCACCTCGCTCGGCTTGGCGGCCACGGCGTCCACCAAAAGCGGCGTGCCCGGCGCGCAGGCGTAGCTCTCGGCGAAGGCGTCCAGCTCGCGCGCGTACCCGAGCACCGTCACATCGCCCCAGGGGTCGCAGCGCTCGATGCGGACGCCGCCCGAGAGCACGATCCCCAGCTCGCGCACGGTGTCTCCCATGTGCAGGATGGCCTCGCCCGCGGAGTAGGCCCGGGTGCGCACGCGCAGGCAGCCGAGCATGGCGCGGGCCTCGGCCGCGTCGATCCCCGCGAACGGCGCGCTTCCGCGCAGGCGCGCGGCGAGCTCCTCCCGCTGGTCGTCCCCGCTCCCTCGCCCCATGGCGCCCTCCTCCCCGCGCGCATGGCGCGCCCTCCATATGTTGCCATGGCAACATACACGGAAAAGCGCTTCCAGTACAGTGCCATATGTCGCGGGACGGTCCCGCGTCGACACCGAGAGGGGAGCCATCATGATCGAGCTCGATACGAGCATGTTCTGTTTCCAGTGCGAGCAGACCGCGGGTTGCGCCGGCTGCACGGCGGCCGCGGGCGTGTGCGGCAAGGACGCCCGCACCTCCGCCGAGCAAGACGCGCTGACCGGGGCCCTCGTGGGCCTCGCGCGCGCCGCCGAGGGGCGCGCCACGGACGCGGCCACCGACAAACTGCTGGTCGACGCCCTGTTCACCTGCGTCACCAACGTGAGCTTCGACGCCGATGCCGTGCGGGAGCTCACCCGCCGCGTGCGCGGGGCCGCCGCCGCGCTGGCCGGCGGCGAGGCGCCCGCCGACTACGACCTGGCCGGGCTGTGGGGCGAGCCGGACGAGGACGTCCGTTCCGTGAAGTCGCTCATCCTGTTCGGCCTGCGCGGCATGGCCGCCTATGCGCACCACGCCCACGCCCTCGGCTACACGGAGGAGGGCCTGGCCGCCGACTTCTACCGCTACCTGCGCGCGGTGGGCTCCGATGCCCCCGTGGCCGAGCTTCTGCCCGTGGCGCTCGAGGTGGGCAATACCAACTTCTCCTGCATGCGCCTGCTCGACGCCGCCAACACCGGCGCTTTCGGCACGCCCGAGCCCACCGAGGTGCCGCTCGCGGTGGAGCCGGGCCCGTTCATCGTGGTGACCGGCCACGACCTCAAGGACCTCTCCCAGCTGCTGGAGCAGGCCGAGCGGCGCGGCGTGGACGTGTACACCCACGGCGAGATGCTGCCCGCCCACGCCTACCCCGAGCTGCGCCGCCACGCGAACCTCAAGGGCAACTTCGGCACCGCCTGGCAAAACCAGCGCGCCGAGTTCGACGGCCTGCCGGCGCCCATCCTGTTCACCACCAACTGCCTCATGAAGCCGCGCGCGAGCTACGCCGACCGCGTGTTCACCACCGGCGTGGTGCGCTTTCCCGACACGCCGCATATCGAGGAGGGCCCGGACGGCGCCAAGGACTTCTCCGCCCTGATCGAGCGCGCCCTCGAGCTCGGCGGCTACGCAGAGCGCCGCGAGATGGCCGGCATCAACGGCGGCACGAGCGTGACCACGGGCTTCGGCCACGCGGCGGTGCTCTCGGTGGCCGATAAGGTGGTCGAGGCCGTGAAGTCGGGCGCGGTCAAGCACATCTTCCTGGTGGGCGGCTGCGACGGCGCCCGCACGGGCCGCAACTACTACACCGAGTTCGTGCGCCGGGCACCGGCCGACTCGATCATCCTCACGCTGGCCTGCGGCAAGTACCGTTTCAACGACCTGGACCTGGGGACCATCGGCGGCCTGCCGCGCCTGCTCGACATGGGGCAGTGCAACGACGCCTACAGCGCGCTCGTGGTGGCCACGGCCCTCGCCGAAGCCTTCGGCTGCGGCGTGAACGACCTGCCGCTCACACTCGTGCTCTCTTGGTATGAGCAGAAGGCCGTGGCGATCCTGCTGACCCTGCTCTCCATCGGCCTCAAGGGCATCTACCTGGGCCCGACGCTGCCGGCGTTCGTGAGCCCGGGCGTGCTCAGCACGCTCGTCGAGGCCTACGGCATCCGGCCCACCACCACCCCGGAGGCCGACCTGGCCCAGATCTTGGGCCCGCACGCGTAGAACGGGTGCCCGTGTGGACATTTGCCCCGGGCAAATGTCCACACGGCTAGAAGATGCCCTCGCGCCAGCCGAGGACGCGCCGCCGCATGCCCTCGATGTCCAGCACGCCCTCGGCGAAGCCCTTGCGTACCAGGCTCGCGGGCAGCAGCTCGTCGTACTTGTCGAAATAGGGCACTTCGCCGGGGTACACCAGGTCGAGCGCGGGAAAGTCGGCCTCGGCGGCGTCGGCAACCACGTCGAGGAACCGTTCCTCGTCGACGTCCTCGGCCATCTGGAACTGCATGAAGTAGGGACGCGAGGGGTCCAGGCCCTTGAGCCCCAGCTCGTCGGCGCACTTGATCTTGAGCAGGCGCTCCAGGGCGAGGAAGGCGTAGCTGCCCAGCCAGGGGAAGAGCGCCCAGCTGCGGCCTCCCAGGTGGATGAGCGGGCGCGAGCCCGGCCCGGCCACATGGGCGAGCTCGGCCACGCGGCGGGCCTGAGCCAGCCGCGCCCGCGCGTTTCCGAGCAGGTAGGGGTAGACCTCGTGCTCCTCCAGCACGCGCCTCATACGCTCCAGCACGCGGGTGTCGATGTCGCCCGCGCAGTCGCCGAAGTACGCCGGCACGCGTCCGCGCACCTCGGTGCAGTAGACCAGGCGGCGCTTCCAGTCCACCTCCTCCACGTGCCAGCAACGCCCCGCGATGGCGATGCGCTCGCCGGGCGGCGGCGGGTTCACGATGGTGCCGAGCTCCACGCTCTCGCAGCGCACGGTGAACTCCTCGTTCTCCTGGAACACCGCGTAGAACTTGAAGCTGTTGGTGAGGCGCTCGCCGGCGAGGCCCACGATGAGCCCGCCGCCCTCGGTCAGCTCCACATGGTCGGTCTCGATGAGGTGGTGCAAAAGCTCGCGCAGGTCGTCGGCGCTCACGCGGTGGAAGTAGCTCAGCGTGAGCACGCGCCCGGCGAGCTCGGCGGGGGAGAGCTCGCCGCAGCTCGCGAGCGTGCACATGACCTGGTGGTAGAGCAGGCTGTAGGGGAGGCGGTCCAGCCGCGGGGGCTCCACCCAGCGCTCCTCGCGGTAGAGCTGCACCAGGGCCGCCCCCTGCAGGAGCTTCCAGGGAATGGTCTCGGGCATGAGGCTGCGCGACTCGGGCGGCTCCTCGCGCATCACGAAGTGCATCTCGGGCGGCGAGCCGCGCCGACCCGTGCGGCCCATGCGCTGCAGGAAGGCCGAGACGGTGAACGGCGCGTCGATCTGAAAGGCGCGCTCCAGCCGGCCGATGTCGATGCCGAGCTCGAGCGTGGCGGTGGTGACGGTGGTGTCCAGCCGCTCGGGGTCGCGCATGTCCTCCTCGGCGGATTGGCGAAGGCTCGAGGACAGGTTGCCGTGGTGGATGAGGAAGCGGTCGGGTTCGTGGGCGGCCTCGCAGTAGGCGCGCAGCTCCGAGCAGACGGCCTCCGCCTCCTCGCGCGAGTTGGAGAACACCAGGCACTTGGCCCCGCGGGTGCGCTCGTAGATGTAGCCGATGCCCGGGTCGGCGTCGGCTGGGGCGGCCGCGTGTGGGTCCAGGAGGGCGTCGTCTGAGGCGGGAGGGCAGGAGATGGCGGGGCCTGCGGCGGGGTCGGGGTCCGGGCCCGCGGCCGTGGGGTCGCCGCCGCGGTGGTCCGCGGCGTCGCCGAGGACGGCCTCGGGGCCGGGGGCGGACGGCGTGGCCTCCCCCGTGCCCGAAGGCCCGCCCACGGCCCGTACGATCCCGAGCCCGTCCCCCTCGCCGTAAGCCCGCGCGAGCAGCTCCTCCACGGTCGGGGCGCCGTCCGCTCCCGGGACGGCATCCGCCCCGGCCCCGACGCGCTCCACGCTCAGGACGTCGGCCTGCGTGTCCCCTCCCGGCGCGACGAGGCGCTCCGGGGCCTGCGGACCCTGGTTGTAGAAGTGTTCCATGGACAGCCGCCAGCTGCGGCGCGGCTCCGCGAAGCGCGGGATCACGCAGCCGCGCCCCGTGCCCGCCGAGAGGAAGGCGCCCGTGCGCTCGGGCTCGCCGATGGTGGCGGAGAGCCCGATGCGGCGCGGGTTCACGCCCGCCATGCGCGAGAGCCGCTCAATCAGGCAGAGGGTCTGGCCGCCGCGGTCGCCGCGCAGCAGCGAGTGGACCTCGTCGATCACCACGAAGCGCAGGTCGCGAAAGAGTCGCGGCACGGCGCTATGGCGGTGCATGAGCAGCGCCTCGAGCGACTCGGGCGTGATCTGCAGGATGCCCGAGGGGTGCTTGAGCAGTCGGCGCTTATGGGACTGCGCCACGTCCCCGTGCCAGTGCCACACGGGTATGCGCGCCTCCTCGCACAGGTCGTTCAGGCGGATGAACTGGTCGTTGATGAGCGCCTTGAGCGGGCCCACGTAGAGGGCGCCGATGCTCGCGGGCGGGTCCTCGTGCATGAGGGTGAGGATGGGGAAGAAGGCGGCCTCGGTTTTGCCCGAGGCGGTGGAGGCGGTGAGCAGCACGTTCTCGTCCGTGTTGAAGATGGCGTCCGCGGCGGCCACCTGGATGCCCCGCAGGTTGTCCCAGCCGTGCTCGTAGATGAAGTCCTGCACGAACGGCGCGTAGCGGTCGAACGCTTGCACGCGGCCCCCTTTCATATCGAACATCCGTTCTATGATAACGCGGTGGCGGGTCCGCGGCAACCGCGGGCGCGGATGCGGCGGGGAATGCCGGGTCCCGAGCGCTCCTTCGGCCGTCCTGTCCGCCTGGAAAGCCGAAATCGCACGCGAGGCGGGCTCCAGATGCGAGATTTCGGCCTCTCGGGGCGTGCGCATCGCCCCGGCACGCCGCTGCCGCCGTCCCGCGTTACCGGGCCGTAACGTGGGCGCGCTATCATCCCGTGCGGTTGAATTTCGGGAGAAGGGGTGCCATATGGCGGGAACGCGCGCGGTGGAGCGGCAAGCGGGCAAGATGGACTGGTCGGCGGGGGCGGCGGCCTCTATCGCCATGTTCCTGATCTGCATGGACACGCTCATCACCAACGTGGCCCTGCCCACCATCGAGGCCGAGCTCGGCGGCGGCATGGTCGCCCAGCAATGGATCGTGGACGGCTACACGCTGCCCTTCGCCGCGCTGCTGCTGCTCGCCGGCAACCTCTCCGACCGCTTCGGCGCCAACCGCGTGTTCGCGCTCGGCACGGCGGCGTTCGGCTTGTCGTCGCTCTTCTGCGCCGTCTCGTCCTCGGCCGCGATGCTCGTGGCCGGTCGCGTGCTGCTGGGCGTCTCCGCCGCGTTCATCCTGCCCTCGTCCATGGCCGTGATCAACGAGGCCTACCGCGACGAGCGCCAGCGCCGGCGCGCGCTCGCGTTCTGGGGCATCGGCGGCTCGGCTGCGAGTGCCGCGGGCCCGCTCATGGGCGGCATCCTGGCGCCCATCCACTGGAGCCTCGTCTTCTCCGTGAACATCCCGTTCTGTGCGGCCATCGTGCTCATGTACCGCAAGCTCCCGCGGTGCCGCCAGGTGGCCAAGCCCTTCGACCTGCTGGGCCAGGTGCTCTCCATCGCCGGCCTCGCCTGCCTGGTGGACGGCATCATCGAGGCGGGCGCCGCGGGGCTCGGCGACCCCCGCTCGCTCGGCATGCTCGTCGCCGGCGCGCTCCTGCTCGTGGGCTTCTTCGCGGCGCAGCGCCGCGTGGCGAACCCGATGATGCCGCTCGCCCTGCTCGAGCCCCGCGGTATGCGCATGGCGCTCATGGGCGGCTTCGGCATGATCTTCAGCTGGAACGGCTGCGTGTTCATCGTGACCCTCTTCCTCCAGCAGGAGCTGGGACTCTCGCCGCTCGCGAGCGGCCTGGCCTTCGTGCCGTCGGCTCTCACCGGCGCGTTCGGCAACATCCTGTCCGACCGCATGGCGGCCTCGGTGGGCGCCAAGCGGGCCATCGTTATCGGCACGGTTTTCCTGTCGCTGGGCTACGCCGTGCTGCTCGCCTTCGCGGGGGGCATGAGCGCGGCGCTGGCCTCGATCGCCGTGTGCTTGGCGGGCATCGGCGGCGGCACCAACACGCCGGTGTTCACGGGGCTGGTGCTCAAGAGCGTGCCGTTGGAGCAAAGCGGCATCGCGAGCGCCATCTTCAACACGATGCGCCAGGTGGGCGGCGCCATCGGCATCGCGTGCTTCGGAGCGCTCGCCGGCGGTCTGGCGAGCTTCTCCCTGGGGTTCCAGGTGGCGTTCGCCCTGGCCCTCGTGATGATGGCGGGGATCTTCGCCATGGCCTCCACGCTGGAGCGCTAGGGGGCGCGTGTGGACATTTGCCCCGGGCAAATGTCCACGCTCCCGGGGATAGCGCCCTCTCGCGCATGGGTACAATGGTGCGCGTGCGCGGGCGGCAAGGCCCCGCGCTCCCGATTCGAGAGGTGTGCCATGGGGTGCGAGCATATTGATGCCGCGGGCGGCAAGACCGCCCCGCAGCAGTTCGAGGAGAACAACCTTTCCGAGGTCAAGCGCGTGATCGCGGTGCTCTCGGGCAAGGGCGGCGTGGGCAAGTCGCTCGTGACGGGCATGCTCGCGACCGAGCTCTCCCGCCGCGGCAACAAGGTCGGCGTGCTCGATGCCGACATCACGGGCCCGTCCATCCCCAAGATGTTCGGCATGGGCGGCCGCCACGCCATGGGCCTGGGCAAGCTGCTGCTGCCCGAGGTCTCCGGGCACGGCGTGAAGGTCATGAGCTCCAACCTGCTGCTCGCCAACGAGACCGACCCGGTGCTGTGGCGCGGCCCGGTGATCGCCGGCGCCATCCGCCAGTTCTGGAGCGAGACTAGCTGGGGCCCGCTCGACTACCTGCTCGTCGACATGCCCCCGGGCACGGGCGACGTGGCCCTCACCGTGTTCCAGTCCCTTCCGGTGGACGGTATCGTGATCGTCACGAGCCCGCAGGACCTGGTGAGCATGATCGTGGCCAAGGCCGTGAACATGGCCGAGAAGATGCACGTGCCGGTGCTGGGCGTGGTCGAGAACATGAGCTACGTGGAGTGCCCCGACTGCGGCAAGCACCTGGAGGTCTTCGGTTCGAGCAAGCTGGACGAGGTCGCCGCCGAGTACGGGCTCGACGTGCTGGGGCGCCTGCCGATCGACCCGGCCTTCGCCGCCGCGTGCGATGCCGGCAAGATCGAGGACGAGCTGCCCGGCGACCTGCTGCCGGGCGCCCTGGCGGCCGTGGAGGCCGTGGCCGCGCATGAGGGCGAGGCCGCGCCCGATGCCGTCCCGCCCGCGGACGCGCCGGTCGCCGAGTAGGGCGAGCATGGGCCTCGAGGAATACGACGTCGCGATTGTCGGCGGCGGGGCGAGCGGGCTTGCCGCCGCTATCGGCGCGGCGCGCTCGGGCTCGCGGGCGCTCGTGGTGGAGCGGGACGTGGCCTGCGGCCTTCCCATCCTCGCCACGGGCAACGGCCGCTGCAACCTGTCCAACGTGCGCCTGGACCCCGCGCGCTATCGCGATCCGAATGCGGCCCGGGCCGTGATGGGCCCCGCCCCCGAGGCTGCGGTGGGGGAGTTTTTCGCCTCGCTCGGCCTCATGACCTGCGAGGTCGAGGGCAGGCTCTATCCCGTGACCCGTCGCGCCGAGTCCGTGCGCGACGTGCTGCTGGCCGCCTGCGCGCGCGAGGGCGTCGCGCTGCGGTGCGGCTGCGAGCTGTTCGCCGCCGAGCGCGTGGACGGCGCCTGGACGCTCGCCCTGCGCGAGCCGGCGCGCCCCGTGCGCTACGAGGGCGATGTCCGCCGCGCCCGCAAGGCCCTGGGCGCCGCGCGCCTCGTGGAGCGCGAGGTGCGCGCGGCCGCCCTGGTGCTCGCCGTGGGCGGCGCCTCCGAGCGCATGTGCCGCCTGCTGGGCATACCCCACGCCTCGGAGATCCCCGTGCTCTGCCCGCTCGCCTGCGCGCCGGCCTGCCCGGCGGCGAGCCTGTCCGAGCTGGACGGCCTGCGCGCCGAGGCGTCGCTCGCGCTCGTCCGCGACGGTCGCGAGCTGCACCGCGAGCGCGGCGAGGTACTCTTCCGACCCTACGGCATCTCGGGCATCGCGGCGTTCGACCTGTCGCGCCGGGCATGCCTCGGGGACACAGTCGAGCTGGACCTCCTTCCGCAGCTGGGGACCGGTGAGCTCATCGGCGCCCTCCGCGCGCGCGAGGACGCGGTGGGGCCCTTCGTCGCCGAGCCGGCGTGGTTCGACGGCGTGCTCGCCCGGCCGCTCGCGGGCTTCGTGTCGATGCTCGCGCTCGCGGACGGCCCAGCTCCCGCCGACGGCCTGCGCGGCGACGCCCTCACCTCCGTGGCCAAGCTGCTGAAGCGCGTGCCGCTCGAGGTCTCGGGCCTGGCCGAGGAGCGGCAGGCCCAGGTGCGGCGCGGCGGCGTCCCGCTTGCCGCCGTGGATCTGGGGACGCTCGCGGCGGCGGGCCGGCCCGGGCTCTTCGCCTGCGGCGAGGCGCTCGACCAGGACGCCGACTGCGGCGGCTTCAACCTCGCCTGGGCGTGGCTCTCCGGCCTCACCGCCGGGGCGTCGGCCGCCCGCGAGGCCGCCCACGCCGCGGGGGAGGCGGGCCGCCTATGATGTGGTTCACCGCGGACACGCACTTCGGCCACGAGGGCATCATCCGCCTCACGCACCGCCCCTTCGGGAGCACGGAGGCCATGAACCGCGCGCTCATCGACAACATCAACGCGCTCGTGGCGCCCGGCGACCACCTCTACGTGCTGGGCGACTTCTCGTTTCGCTGCACGGAGGACGAGGCGTACCGCCTGCGCCGGCAGATCGCGTGCGAGCGCATCCACCTGGTGCGCGGCAACCACGACATCGACTGGGCGCGCGGCGCGCACCCGCGCACCTTCGCGAGCGAGGACGACTACCTCGAGATCAAGCCGGGGTTCGCGCGCGGGGTGCGCCTGGACCTCTTCCACTACCCCATGCTCAGCTGGAACGGCAAGTGGCGCGGGGCTATCCACCTGCACGGACACATCCACAGCGAGGGGCCGGGCTCCAACGAGCGGAACCGGTCGCGTGGGATCCTCCGCTACGACGTGGGCGTGGACGCCAACGGCTACGCTCCGGTGAGCCTGGACGCGGTGCTCGACTTCTTCCGCGGGGTGGAGCCGGTGCCGAGCGACGGGTTGGACGAGGAGTAGGTGCGCGCCCGCTGCCCGGCGAGCGGCGGCGGCTTGGCGGGCGCCGCGGACGGGACGGCGACGCCTCCATCAACGCCCGTCCCGCCACGCGCTCCTTCCGCGTTTGCGGGCGTCTCGTCGACGCCGCCCGCCCGTGCCGTCGCCCGCGTCCCCTGCGGTAGGATTGACGGGTTGAAAACGACGGGGAGGGCACGGATGGTCGAGGTTTCCGAAATCAAGGTGAGGCTGGCGCGAGGCGGCTCGGAGGAGTCGCTGCTGCGCGCCGCCTCGAACACGGCGGCGCGGCTGCTGGGCGTCGAGCGTGGGGACATCGTCGCGGCCGAGCTGCACCGCGTGTCCGTTGACGCCCGCATGAAGTCCGACGTGCACTTCACCGTGAGCGTGCGCCTCGCGCTGCGCGAGGGGCTGGACGAGGCCGCCCTTGCCCGCGCCGCGGGCAGGCACGCGCGCCTCGTCGATCCCTGGCGCCCCGCCTGGCCGGTCCCACCCGCCGGCGCTCGGCGCCCCGCGAGCCGTCCCGTGGTGGTGGGCGCGGGCTGTGCGGGTCTCTTCTGTGCCCTCGCCCTCGCCGAGGCGGGGCTGGAGCCGCTGCTCGTGGAGCGCGGCGACGACGCTGCGCGCCGCACCGAGGCCGTGCGGCGCTTCGACCGCACGGGCGAGCTCGACCCCGAGAGCAACATCCAGTTCGGCCTGGGCGGCGCCGGCACCTTCTCCGACGGCAAGCTCACCACCGGCACCAAGAACGAGGCGCATCGCCTGATCCTGGAGACCCTGGTGGCCGCGGGCGCCCCGCGCGAGGTCCTGTGGGACGCCAAGCCGCACGTGGGGTCCGACATCCTGCCCGCGGTGGTGACCTGGATCGTGGCGCGCATCCGCGAGCTGGGCGGCGAGGTCCGCTTCCGCAGCCGCCTGGTGGACATCGAGCGCGGCTGCGTCGGCGAGGTCCGCTCCATCATCCTGGATGAGTCGGTTGGGGACAGCGGGCAATCGACCCATCGGGAGGAGCGGGTCGCGTGCGAGCGCCTCGTGCTGGCGTGTGGCCACTCGGCGCGCGACGTGTTCGAGCTGCTGCGCCGCCGCGGTTTCTCCCTCGCTCGCAAGACCTTCGCCATGGGCGCGCGCATCGAGCACCTGCAGGCCGAGGTCGATCGCGCCCAGTACGGCACCGCGGCGGGGCACCCGGCCCTCGGCGCCGCCCCCTACAAGCTGGTGGCGCACCTCGAAGGCGGCCGCAGCCTCTACACCTTCTGCATGTGCCCGGGCGGCGAGGTGGTGGCCGCGGCGAGCGAGCCGGGCGGCGTCGTCACCAACGGCGCGAGCCTGCACGCCCGCGCGGGCGAGAACGCCAACAGCGCCCTGCTGGTGAACGTGAACCCCGCCGACCTGCCGGGCGACGACGTGCTCGCCGGCGTGGAGCTGCAGCGCCGCTGCGAGCGGGCCGCCTTCGAGCTGGGCGGGGGAGGCTACGTGGCCCCGGCGCAGCTCGTGGGCGATTTCTTGCGCGGCCGCCCCTCCGAGGGCGCCGGCCGCGTGGCTCCCACCTACCCGCGCGGGGTGGCCTGGGGCGCCATCGACGCCTGCCTGCCCCCGCACGTGGCCGAGGCCATGCGCGGCGGCCTGCCCCTGCTGGCGCGCAAGCTGCGCGCCTTCCACGACGACGAGGCCGTGCTCACGGGCGTGGAGAGCCGCTCCAGCTCGCCGGTCACGGTGGTGCGCGGACGCGACTGCGTGGCCGAGGGCGCGCCGGGGCTGTACCCGTGCGGCGAGGGCGCGGGCTACGCGGGCGGCATCATGAGTGCGGCCACCGACGGCATCCGCGCGGCGCGCGCGATCGTCGAGGGGCTGTAGGCGGGGAGGGCCCCGAGTTCGGGCTGAGCCAGCGGGCGGGAGAGGGCCTCGGGCCCGGACGGCGCCGGCAGGCGGGGAGGGCCTCGAGCCCGACCCCGCGCCGGCAGACGGGGAGGGCCCCGAGCCCGATTTCCACCCCCATCCTTCCCATCCATCACAACACGAACACCTGTCCGCCCGGCACCCCTCCCGCCCCCGCCCTTATGCTAGACTGGGCTTTTGCGAAATAGGAATCCGTCCCATCTCGGGGGTTGCCATATGTCCGACTCCGCCATCGTCATCCGCGGCGCGCGCGAGCACAACCTGCAGGACATCGACGTCCAGATCCCGCGCGACAAGCTCGCGGTGATCACCGGCCTGTCAGGCTCGGGCAAGTCGAGCCTGGCCTTCGACACCATCTACGCCGAGGGCCAGCGCCGCTACGTGGAGAGCCTCTCCAGCTACGCGCGCCAGTTCCTGGGCCAGATGGACAAGCCCGACCTCGACTCCATCGACGGCCTGTCCCCGGCGGTGTCCATCGACCAGAAGACCACCAGCAAGAACCCGCGCTCCACCGTTGGCACCGTGACCGAGATCTACGACTACCTGCGCCTGCTGTTCGCGCGCATCGGCACGCCGCATTGCCCCGAGTGCGGCCGGGTGATCGAGCGGCAGACCACCGACCAGGTGGCCGACAAGATCCTGGAGGCCGGCGCGGGGCGTCGCGCCTACGTGCTCGCGCCCGTGGTGCAGGGCCGCAAGGGCGAGTACGCCAAGCTGTTCGAGGACCTGCGGCGCGAGGGCTTCTCCCGCGTGCGCGTGGACGGCGAGATCCGCAGCCTGGACGACCCCATCGAGCTCGACAAGAAGTTCAAGCACGATATCGAGGTCGTGGTCGACCGCATCGTGATCCGCGAGAGCGGCCTTGGCCGCATCGTCGAGGCCGTGGAGACCGCCACCAAGCTCGCGCACGGCAACGTGGGCGTGTACCTGCTGCCCGACCGCGACGCCCCCGAGGGCACCCAGGGCGACGTGCTCACCTACTCGCTCGCGCTCGCCTGCCCCGAGCACGGCCACTCCATCGACGACCTGCAGCCGCGCGACTTCTCCTTCAACGCTCCCTACGGCGCCTGCCCCGAGTGCGACGGCCTGGGTTTCAAGAAGGTCGTGGACGCCGAGGCGCTCATCGAGGACCCGGCGCTCTCGATCGAGGAGGGGGTCTTCGGCGGCTTCTTCGGCAAGTCCAACTACTACCCGCAGATCTTCCGCGCGCTCTGCCTGCACCTGGGCGTGGACCCGTCCACCCCGTGGCGCGACCTGCCCGCCCGCGTGCGCCGCGCGTTTTTGGACGGCCTGGGCGACAAGAAGATGCGCGTCGACTACCACACGCAGGACGGCCGCGACACGCACTGGTTCACCACGTACGCGGGCGTGCGCAATATCCTGTACGAGCGCTACATCGAGACCACCAACGAGAACACCAAGGCCAAGCTCGAGAGGTACATCCGCGAGGAGCCCTGCCGCGCCTGTCATGGCGCGCGCCTGCGCCCCGAGATGCTCGCCGTGACGGTGGGCGGCAAGTCCATCCACGACGTGTGCCGTCTGTCATGCCGCGAGGGGCTTGAGTTCTTCGAGGCGCTGGAGCTCACGGAGCGCCAGCGGTTCATCGGCGGGCGCATCGTGAAGGAGGTCCTGGAGCGCCTGCGCTTTTTGGTGGATGTGGGCCTGGACTACCTCACGCTCGACCGCGCCTCGGCCACGCTCTCCGGCGGCGAGGCCCAGCGCATCCGCCTGGCCACGCAGATCGGCGCGGGCCTCATGGGCGTGCTCTACATCCTGGACGAGCCCTCCATCGGCCTGCACCAGCGCGACAACGAGCGGCTCATCGCCACGCTGGAGCGCCTGCGCGACATCGGTAACACCGTGATCGTGGTGGAGCACGACGAGGACACCATCCGCGCGGCGGACTACGTGGTGGACATGGGCCCGGGCGCGGGCGAGTACGGCGGCCGCGTGGTGGCCGCGGGCTCGCCGGACGAGATCATGGCCTGCGAGGACTCGCTCACGGGCGCCTACCTCACGGGCAAGCGCATGATCCGCGTGCCGGAGCATCGCCGCAAGCCCGGCCGCGGCGCGCTCAAGATCTCAGGCGCCAAGTGCAACAACCTCAAGAACGTCACGGCCAAGGTCGAGTTCGGCACCCTCACGGTGGTGACGGGCGTCTCGGGCTCGGGCAAGTCCAGCCTGGTGACCGACACCATCGCGCCGGCGCTCACCAATGCCGTGCATCGCTCTGCGCGCCCGGTGGGGCCCTACCGCAAGATCGAGGGGATCGACCAGGTCGACAAGGTCATCGACATCGACCAGTCGCCCATCGGCCGCACACCGCGTTCCAACCCCGCCACCTACATCGGCCTGTGGGACGACCTGCGGTCGCTGTTCGCCAGCGTGCCGGAGTCCAAGGCGCGCGGCTACTCGCCGGGGCGCTTCTCGTTCAACGTCTCGGGCGGCCGCTGCGAGGCGTGCAAGGGCGACGGCCAGATCAAGATCGAGATGCACTTCCTGCCCGATATCTACGTGCCGTGCGAGGTCTGCGGCGGCAAGCGCTACAACCGCGAGACGCTCGAGGTCACCTACCGCGGCAAGTCCATCTCCGACGTGCTTGACATGAGCGTGACCGAGGCACTGGCCTTCTTCGGCAACATCCCGCAGATCAAGCGCAAACTGCAGACCCTCTACGACGTCGGGCTGGGCTACGTGCGCCTTGGCCAGCCGGCCACCACCCTTTCCGGCGGCGAGGCACAGCGCGTGAAGCTCGCCAAGGAGCTGCACCGCCGCCAGACGGGCAAGACGTTCTACATCTTGGACGAGCCCACCACCGGCCTGCATTTCGACGACGTGCGCCAGCTCATCGACGTGCTGCAGCGCTTGGTTGACGCCGGCAACACCGTGCTGGTGATCGAGCACAACCTCGACGTGATCAAGGTGGCCGACCGCATCATCGACATGGGTCCCGAGGGCGGCAACGGAGGCGGCACCGTGGTGGTGGCCGGCACTCCCGAGCAGGTCGTCAAGTGCGAGGAGAGCTACACGGGCCGCTTCCTCGGGCCGATCCTCGAGCGCGACCGCGCGCGGCAAAAGCTGCTCGACGAGCAGGCGGAGGCCCGGGCCGGGGCGTAGGGGCGCCTTGCCCACGCGGCACGTGCGCCCGCCGCGGCTGCCGCGGCTGCACGCCTGCCGACGCCCTCCTTAAGTTCATTGAGATGAATCTGCGCCTTTTAGGCGCTGTAAGTGCATTTTCATCTCAATGATTCGGGCACATCCCCATGTGGATTCGCGCGAGGGCGCGTTCACGCTGTTTGGGTCCCCTCGGCTATAATCCCGAGCGGAACCTCCCGAGAGAAAGGCACGCCATGGACATCCGCGCGATCGCGTTCGATATCGACGGAACGCTCACCACCGACGAGAAGCGCATCTCGCCCCGCACGCGCGAGGCGATCATGCGCGCCCAGGCCGCGGGCGTCCGCGTGCTGCTCGCGAGCGGACGCCCCGCCCACGGCCTCAAGGCCCTGGCGCGCGAGCTCGAGCTGGACCGCCATCACGGCCTGCTCGTGTCGTTCAACGGCGGCTGCGTGGTGGACGCCTCCACCGACGAGGTCGTCTTCGAGCAGCCCATGGAGGCGGCCGACGTGGCCGCGGTGCTGGAGCACGTGAGCCGCTTCGACGTGATCCCCATGGTCACCCACGGGCGCGAGCTGCTGGTGGACGACGCCTATCGTTGCATGATCGAGCACCGGGGGGAGCCCAAGAACATCATCGAGTACGAGGCGCGCGCCTGCGACCTGCTCGTGCGCGAGGTGGGGGACCTGCGCCGCGCCATCACCGGACCGGAGAACAAGATCCTCACCGCGGGCACGGACACCTACCTGCAGGGTCATTGGCGCGAGATGGCGGCCCCCTTCGCCGATCGGCTCTCCTGCGTGTTCACGGCCGACTTCTACTTCGAGTACACCGCGCGCGGGATCGACAAGGGCGCCTCGCTCGCCCGCGTGCTGCCGCGCATCGGCGTGGAGCCCGGCGAGCTCGCGGCGTTCGGCGATGGACAGAACGACGTCACGATGCTCGAGCTCGCCGGCGTGGGTGTGGCCATGGGTAACGCCGTCGCGGAGGCCAAGGCGGCGGCGAATATGGTCTGCGCCGACAACAACCATGACGGCATCGCCGAGGCGCTGACCCGGCTGCTGGGGTAGGCCAGGCGGACGGGCGCGCGGCCCCTTGTGCGCTTCGGGGCGACGGGCGCCCCGTCGAGACCAAGACGGCCCGGGAAGGAGCGTCCTTCCCGGGCCGTTTCCCATATATGTCGGTGACCCTAGCCCTGCTTTGCGCGGGCCCGCTCGCCGGCGCGGCGCACGCGCGCGGTGGCGCGGCGGGCGTGCGCGCTACCGGCCGCGAAGAGCCGGTCCGGCGAGCCGACGTCGATGCCGCAGATGTTGTTCGCCAGCCAGAAGAACAGCACCAGCACGATGAGCGGCACCAGGCACGAGGTCACGATCATCACCGCCACGGTGTCGACCAGCTGGTTCAGCTTGGCGGTGAGCGAGTTCAAGGTGTCCTGCGCGGCGCTCGTGACGGTCTCCACGCCGCCCTTCACGAAGTCGGCGATGTCGGTGAAGATGTTGGACTCCTTCTTCGAGTCCTTCTTCTTTGAATCTTCCTTCTCCGCCGCGGCGCTCGCGTTTGTGTCGACGTCGTCGATTTGGTAGTTGATGGAGTCGGCGAAGGTGGCGTCGATCTGGTCGGTCACCCAGACGCTCGCGGGCACCACGAGCGCGAGCGCCAAGCCGAACACGAGGGCCCTCATGGCGAGCTGGGTCACCATGGGGCGCACGCGCAGACGGTCGCCGGCGAGCTGCATGGCGGCGAAGGCCGCGAGCGCGATCGGCACGAGCACCCCGAAGCCGATGCCGCCCATGATCGTCAGCAGGAACTTCTCCAGGTAGATGACGGAGAGGATGATGATGAGGTAGGAGCTGATGTCGGCGAGCTTCTCGGCGATGGGGGTGCCGGCGTCGTCGGGAAGAAGCGAGACGGCCGCCGACGCGGCGGTCGAGGTGGCGGTGAGGCCCATGACGTTGGCCTTCTTCTCGTCGAGCGTCTTGATCTGCTCACGGTAGGTGGCGGGGTTCGAGGCCGCCGGGGCTATGCCGAACAGGGACACGAGCGCCAGCACGATGAGGATGCCCGCGCGGATGGCACGGCCGCGCAAGGTCGGCTCCGGCGCGGGGGCGGTCTCCTGCACCATGGCCTCGGCCGCGACGGCGCCGATGGGCTCGAGCTCGCCCGGCTCCTCGGGGACGGGCTGGCGGAACTGCTTGGTATCCATGACTCCTCCTTGGGGTCGGTGAGGTCGACGCCCCATTGTTTCCAACGAGGCGCGCACCATGCGCTAGAGCGTGAACTCGGCGTAGGCCGACGGGTCGGGCGCCCCGGGGGTGGCAGGGGCGGACGGTGCGCCGCGTCGCGCCGCGCTCGCCTCCGCTCCTCCGCCCGGGTCCGTCGCGGCGGGCGCGCCCCCATCCGCCGCCTGCCCCGCCAACAGGTCCTCCATGTGCGCGCCGGGGTTCTGGTACATGATATCCAGCAACTCGATGAAATCGCGGATCACCTCGCGTGGGGTGAGGTGTGTGTCGGCGCCCACGCGCCCGAACTCAATCTGCAAAAAGCGCACCAGGTCCTCGTCGGCGAGCGCTGGCTCCCACCCGAAGTAGCCGGCGTGGATCTGGGCCAGCTTCTCGATGAGCACGAGCAGTTCCTCGTAGGTGAGGGGGTGCAGGCGGATGATGGGGGCGAGCATGTCGCGCATGCCCTCGGTGGCGAAGCGCCCTTGGGTGAGGCGGCTTCGCAGGGCCTCGTAGGAGAACACGCCGCGGCGCCGGTCCTCGATCGAGGTGGGCGTGCCGCCCATGATCACGCCCAGGTGGCGCGCCTTGCCCTGCAGGGTGTCGTTGTACATCTGCAGGATCTTCTCGTAGTTGTACTGCCGCGTGATGGCGTTGGGGATCTTGTAGAGGTTCACGAGCTCGTCGACCATCACGACGAGGCCGTCGTAGCCGGCCCCCACCAAGAAGGCCGCGAGCAGCTTGACGTAGTCGTACCAGTCGTCGTCGGTGATGATGGACGAGACACCCAGGTCGGCGCGGGCCTCGGTCTTGGTGCGGTACTCGCCGCGCAGCCAGCGCAGGACGTTGGCGCGGGCGTCCTCGTCCCTTTCCCCGAGGGCCCGGTGGTAGCGGGCGATCATGCGGGCGAAGTCGAAGCCGTGGACGAGCTCCGTGAGCCCGGCGACGGAGGACTCGGCGTCCGCGCGCTCCGGGTGGGCGGCGGCCCAGCGGTCGAGGATGAGGCCGAGCGCCCCGCCCTCGGGCCGGGTCTTGGTGGAGAGGTTGCGGATGAGCTCGCGATAGGTGGCGAGGCCCTGCCCTTGGCCGCCCTGCAGCCGCCGCTCGGGGGAGAGGTCGGCGTCGGCCACCACGAAGTTCTCGCCCATGGCGTGTGTGCGGATGGTCTGCAGCAGGAAGCTCTTGCCCGCGCCGTAGCGGCCCACGAGGAAGCGGAAGCTCGCGCCGCCCTCGCGGATGAGGTCGAGGTCGGTGAGGAGCGCCCGGATCTCGGTCTCGCGGCCCACGGTGATGTAGGGCAGGCCGATGCGCGGCACCACGCCGCCCTTGAGCGAGTTCAGGACGGTGGCGGCCACGCGCTTGGGCACGCGCGGGATGTTCTCGCTGCTAGCTGGCATCGTTTACGATCCTCTCGATCTCGTCTCGGTAGTCTTCCACGATTATGGGGCCCGCCGCGCCGAACTCCACGGCGGTGTCGCCCAAAAGGTCGAGGAGGGCCTCGTTCACCTCGTCGGCCATGAGGTCGACGTTGCCGGCCGCGGGCGGCTCGCCGGCAAGCAGCGCCCGCAGGAACGCGGCCTGCTCATGGCGGAGGGGGCAGGCGCCGTCGTCGGCGGGCGGCTCCGGGGTTCGCGCCGCCGCGGGCTCCGGCCCCGGCTGCGGCGCGCGTGGTCGCGCCCTGTCCCCGGCGTCACGCGGGGCGCCCTCGCGCTCCTCGTCGATGAGTAGGGCCTCGCGCGTGGCCGCCGCAGCGCGGCGGATGCCCGCGAGCCGGGAGAGGTCGACCGTCACCTCATGGCGCCGCCGCCCCTCCTCCCAGGCGGCCCAGGCCGCCACCTCCTCGTCCACGATCTTCTCGAGGTACTTGGGCATGTGCGCGGCGACCTCGCCCGTCGTGCCGCCGGCCGCCGGCGCCCCGGCGGCCGCGCCGTCCCCGCCCTCGGGCGTGCCCGGGGCGCGGACCAGCCCGCGCTCCGCCGCGCGCAGCACGTCGCCCAACTTGGCGCTGGAGCCCACCTCGCCGAAGACGCGCTCGCAGGTCCACATCCCGTTCCGGCAGCGGTAGCGCCGCAAGGGGTCGGCCTCCCAATCGGCATCCGGATGGCGCCCCTCCGACCAGAAAAGCGCCGTGGAGAACATGGCATAGGGGAGCTCCGCCCGCGCGCCGAAGAAGCTCTCGAGCAGGCCCTGCTTGCGTTTGGCGTCGTAGTAGTCGGCGAGCCGCAGGAAGACGGCGCAGGCCACGTGCCGCATGGCGCGCGGCCGCTCCCGGTAGGCGTCGCCGGCCATGACCCGGTAGCTCGAGAGGGCATCCAGGGCGGAGAGGAGCCCCTCCTCCAGCTCGTCGGCGAGCACGGGGACGCCGGGCTTGAGCGCGCGGCGGGCGCGGGCGGGTGCGCGCCGGCCCGCGGGCCCGGATCCGGCCGTGTCGTCGCGACCCCGCCCGCCCACGGCACCCTCCCGCCCCGCGGCGGGCTCCGTCCACGGCACCAGGCGGCGTGGGGCCCAGGGCGCCAGCGCGTCGCGGCAGGCATCCAGCGCGCGGGCGAGCTGAAGCAGGCGCACGTCGCGCTCGAGGGCGCCCGTACCGGCGAGGGGCGCGGGGTCGAGCCCGTGCCAGGCGCAGAAGTCCAAAAGCCAGCCCTCGGCGAGGGCCTTCAAGGGCGCCTCGTCCTCGGGCAGGGCGGCGAGGAGCGCCCGCATGCGGGCGAGGCCGTCCGCGGGCCCCTCCGTGCCGATCCCGCAGAGCAGCTCGGTGAGGTAGACCTGGGAAAAGGCCGCGGTGGAGCTCGAGGGCGGCAGCCCGCCCGCGCGCACGGCGGCGCGCCAGGTGAAGTAGCCGCGCAGCTGGCGGTCGCTCATGGCGTTGTAGGTGGGGGTGGCGCACCTGAAGGTGCCGCGGTAGGGGCAATCGTCGTCCCAATCGGCCATGAACGCGCCCTGGCGCGCGAACAGCTCCGCCTCGCTGAGCCAGCGGCCGCGCCCGCCCGCCACGCCCTCCTGGTAGCGCGAGATGGCGCGCATCTGGCGGTAGCGCTCGGGCAGGTAGCCGGCCATGCGGCTTCCCGTGGTGAGGATGGGCTCGTCCGCGTAGACCGTGTCCGAGAAATGGCTGCTCGCCTTCATGCGGTCGCTCGCCAAGATCCTCGAGATGAGCTCGCGCACCTCCTCGCTCGGCATGGCCCCTCCCTTCGCGCTCCCGACCCTTCGAATCGACTCTCCAGTATAGCACGGACGCAAACAGGTGTTCGGTGATGGGGCGAGGGGAAGGCGGCGCCGCGTCTGCGCCCCGCCCGCGCCCACCCGCCGTACGTTACGGTTCGAAGGCGGCGTGCCATCGGGGGCTGTCTCCAACGTCGCGCCGTTGCTACAATGGGCCGCCGGAAACCCCGATCGAGAGGACCCCGCGTGACCCAGGACAAGATGCTCGCCCGGCAGTGGCTCCCGCTGCTCGGCCTCACCGTCTCCGCCTTCATCTTCAACACCTCGGAGTTCATGCCCGTGGGCCTGCTCTCCGACATCGGCGGGACCTTCGCGCTCACCGAGGCCCAGACGGGGCTCATGGTCAGCGTGTACGCGTGGGCCGTCATGCTGCTCTCGCTGCCGCTGATGGTTGCCGCGTCGCGCATCGAGTTCAAGCGGCTGCTGCTCGGGGTGGTGGCGCTGTTCGCCGCCGGGCAGGTGTGCTCGGCCGTGGCGCCCACCTTCGCGCTGCTGGTGCTCGCCCGCCTGCTCGTGGCGTGCGCGCACGCGGTGTTCTGGTCCGTGGCATCCATCATGGCGACGCGTCTGGTTTCCGCTCAGCACGGGCCGCTCGCCATCTCCATGATCGCCACGGGGACCTCCGTGGCGCAGATCTTCGGCCTTCCCATCGGGCGCGCCATCGGCCTTGCGGTGGGTTGGCGCATGACGTTCGCCCTGGTGGGTGTCGTCGCGGTGTGCTTGGTGGCCTACCAGGCGGCGGTGTTTCCCGCCATGGCGGCGGGCGAGGCGTTCTCGCTGCGCCGCGTGCCGGAGCTTTTGCGCAACCGGCTGCTCGTGGGCATCTACGCGGTGACGGCCCTGTACGCGAGCGGCTACTACGTGGGCTATAGCTACATCGAGCCGTTCCTGGCGCGGGTGGGCGGCCTCGAGCCCGGGCTCATCACCGCGGCCCTCATGGTCTTCGGCGTCGCGGGGCTGGCGGCGAGCGCGTTGTGCACCCGCTTCTACGACGGGCACCGCCGCTCGTTCCTGCTCGCCAGCGTGACGGGCGTGGCCGCCTCGCTGCTGCTGTTGGCGGCCGCCGCGCGCGCGGGCCTGCCGGCGGTGGCGGCGGCCTTCATGGCCTGGGGCGTATGCGGCACGGTGTACGGCATCGCCTTCCAGGCCGAGATCATCCGCTGCACCCGCGCGGACGACTCAGCGGTGGCGATGTCCATCTACTCCGGCATTTTCAACCTGGGGATCGGCACCGGCACGGCCATCGGCGGCGCGGTGGTGACGGCGTTGGGCGTGGGCGCCGTGGGCTACGCGGGCGGCGCCGTGGCGCTCGCCGGCCTCGTGGCCTGCGCGGCCCTGGTGACCCGCCGCCTGTGCTGATCTGCGTGGCTGACGGGGTGGTTGACGGAGCGGCTGACGGGTGGTTGCCTGCCCGACGCGGTCATCGCCTTGGGATAGACGGCTGGGCGGGCTGATTCCCGACCGTGTGCCCGCATACGGAAATCCGCTCGCCTAATTGCATATATGGGGGAGAAACTGGCCTGGATACGCAACCTGGCAGGCGGATTTGCGGGCGGGGCCGCGCGTCGGGATGTCCGCCCGCTGTGGTGCGTAAAGAGGGCGATAATCGGCCTCGATACGCACATAGGAGGGCGGATTCGCGGGAGGCGCCCGAAGCCGGGAAATCCGCCTTCGAAAGTGCGTAAATGAGACGAGAAGCGGCTCGGATACGCAATATGGCGGGCGGATTCCCAGCCGTGTGCCCGCATGCGGAAATCCGCTCGCTTATATACGTAAACGGGGGAGAAGCTGACCTGGATACGCAACCTGGCAGGCGGATTTGCGAGAAGGGGCCACGCACCGGGAAGTCCGCCCGCGCCGACGCGTGTCCGCTCCTACCCGTCCATCCTCCGCCGCCCAGGCCGCCGTCCCTCCCATGGAGGTATGCCGGATTGCGTCGCACCTCGGCTCCCGTGTCGCGCCGGTGCGCCAGAATGGACAACCATGTTCAGCTTATTCCTGTTGGGAAACATAGCGTCCGGCAAGTCCACCGCGGCGCGCTACCTCGAGGGCCTTGGCGCCCTCCGCATCGACCTGGACGAGCTTGCCCGCGACCTCTACGTCCCGGGCGGCCGCCTTGTGCAGGAGGTCGCCGATGCCTTCGGCTGGGACGTCCTGGACGCCGAGGGCGGCCTGCGCCGCCCCGTGCTCGCCGAGCGCGCCTTCGCGAGCCCCGAGCAGACGGCCCGCCTGGATGCCCTCGTGCACCCGGCGCTGATGGAGCAGCTCGCCTTGCGCCTGCTGCCCGCCACCTGCTGCACGGTGTCCAAGCCCGAGTTCGACCTCGCGGTGGTGGAGGTCTCCGCCCCGCGCGGGTTCGAGGACGCCTTCGGCCTGGCCGACGGCGTCGTGGCGATCACCGCGCCCCGCGAGCTGCGCCGTGAGCGGGCCATGGCGCGCGGCATGGACGCCGACGACTTCGACCGCCGCGCCGACGTGCAGCCCGAGGAGGCCGAGCTCGTGGCGCTCGCCGACCTCGCGATCGACAACGCCCGCGCCGACGATGGGCTCTTCCGCGCGCTCGACGCCTACCTGGCCGCCCGCGGCCTGGCGCGCCTGGTGCCCGGCGAGCCCGTGCCCGAGTGCGCGCCCGCCGGCGAGGGGGCGGCCCATGCGTAGGTGCCGCCTGCTCGCGTGGTACCGCGCGCTGCCCATGGCCCTGGTGCTGGCCATGGGCCTCATCGCCGCCGCGTACAGCTACGCCCCCGCGGCGCTCTTCAGCGCCATCTACCCGCTAAAGTACGAGGCGCAGATCACCGACTCTGCCGCCCGGCACGGGGTGGACCCCTATCTGGTGGCGGCCGTGATCCGCACCGAGTCGGGCTGGGACGCCGAGGCGGCCTCGAGCCAGGGCGCCCGCGGCCTCATGCAGCTCATGCCCGAGACGGCGCGCGACATGGTGGACAAGGGCCTGGTCGACGGCTCGGCTTACGACCCCGATAACCTGGAGGACCCCGCCACCAACATCGAGTTCGGCTGCGCCTACCTCTCCTACCTCGGCCGCTACTTCAACGGGGCCACGGACCGCTCCATCGCCGCCTACAACGCCGGCATGGGTAACGTGGACGACTGGGCCCAGCAGGACACGGTTTTGCACAACGCCATCACCTTCCCCGAGACCCAGGCCTACCTCATCCGCGTGACGAACGCCTGCGAGCGCTACCGGCAGATCTACCCGGACGCCTTCACGGGGTAAGGCGTCGGCCCCGGCTCCGCGCCCCGGTTCCGCGGCTGACCCCCGGCGCCCCGTCTGTTGCGCGTCGCCTAGAACGCGTGTACGCTTGGGAGCCGACAGCGAGCGAGGGGAGCGGACATGGCGAACATCGAGGTCGAGCGCGTCGGCGGCGAGCTGCGCCGGTTCGGGCGCGCGGGCGAGCCAGCTAACTTCCAGGTCGTGAGCCCGTTCGAGCCCTCGGGCGACCAGCCCCAGGCCATCGAGAGCCTCGTGCGCGGTGTGCGCGCCGGCGACCGCTACCAGGTGCTGCTCGGCGTGACGGGCTCGGGCAAGACCTTCACCATGGCCAAGACCATCGAGGCGCTCGGCAAGCCGACCCTCGTGATGGCCCCCAACAAGACGCTCGCCGCCCAGCTCGCCAGCGAGCTCAAGGAGTTCTTCCCCCACAACGCCGTGGTGTACTTCGTCTCCTACTACGACTACTACCAGCCCGAGGCCTACGTGCCGCAGTCAGACACCTACATCGAGAAGGACTCCTCCATCAACGAGGAGGTCGAGATGCTGCGCCACCAGGCCACGGCGAGCCTGCTGTCGCGGCGCGATGTGATCGTGGTGGCGAGCGTCTCGTGCATCTACGGCATCGGCAGCCCCGAGGACTACGCCGGGCTCGCCCCCAACGTCGACCGCAAGGTCCCGCTCGAGCGCGACGACTTCATCCACGCGCTCATCGACATCCAGTACGACCGTAACGACTACGACCTCCAGCGCGGCTGCTTCCGCGTGCGCGGCGACGTGGTCGACGTGTTCCCGCCCTACGCCGAGCACCCGCTGCGCTTTGAGTTCTTCGGCGACGAGGTGGAGCTCATCGCCGAGATCGACGAGGTCACGGGCGAGGTCACCCGCGAGTACGAGTCCGTCCCCGTGTGGCCGGCGAGCCACTACGTGACCGAGAAGCCCAAGGTGGCGGCCGCCGTACGCAGCATCGAGGAGGAGTGCGAGCGCCGCGTGGGCGAGCTGCGCGCCGCCGACAAGCTGCTCGAGGCCCAGCGCCTGCAGCAGCGCACCGACTACGACCTCGAAATGCTCGAGACCATGGGCTTCTGCAACGGCATCGAGAACTACTCGCGCCACCTGGACGGCCGCGCGCCCGGCGAGCCGCCCTTCACGCTCATCGACTACTTCCCCAAGGACATGCTCTGCATCATCGACGAGAGCCACGTGACCGTGCCGCAGATCCGCGGCATGCACGAGGGCGACCGCTCGCGCAAGGTGACGCTCGTGGAGCACGGCTTCCGCCTGCCCTCGGCACTCGACAACCGCCCCCTGCGCTACGACGAGTTCGAGGCGCGCGTGCCGCAGTTCATCTACGTCTCGGCAACGCCCGGCGACTACGAGCTGCGCGTGAGCCAAAACGACGTGGAGCAGATCATCCGCCCCACGGGCCTGCTCGACCCCAAGATCGACGTGCGCCCCGTGCGCGGCCAGATCGACGACCTGCTGGACGAGGTGCGCGAGCGCACCGCCCGGCACGAGCGCGTGCTGGTGACGACCCTCACCAAGCGCATGGCCGAGGACCTCACCGACCACCTGCTGGACGCCGGCGTCAAGGTTAACTACATGCACTCCGACACCGCCACGCTCGACCGCGTGGACATCCTGCGCGACCTGCGCGCCGGCAAGATCGACGTGCTCGTGGGCATCAACCTGCTGCGCGAGGGCCTGGACCTGCCCGAGGTCTCGCTCGTGGCGATCCTGGACGCCGACAAGGAGGGGTTCCTGCGCAACCGCCGCTCGCTCATCCAGACCATCGGCCGCGCCGCGCGCAACGCCGACGGTGAGGTCATCATGTACGCCGACACCATCACCGACTCCATGCGCGAGGCCATCGACGAGACGAGCCGCCGCCGCGCCATCCAGACGGCCTACAACGAGGAGCGCGGGATCCAGCCGCGGACCGTGCGCAAAGCGATCAACGACATCTCGAGCTTCATCGCGGAGGCGAGCGAGACGGTGGGGGGCAAGGACCGCTCCCGCGGCGACTCGCTGGGCCACGGGGCGTTCTTCTCGCCGGCCGAGGGCGAGGCCGCGGCGGATGCCGCGCCGGGCTCGCTGGAGACGGATGGCCAGCGGCTCGCCGCCGAGCTGTCCGAGCTGCCGCCCGAGGAGGTGGAGCGCATGGTCTTGCAGCTGGAGGACGACATGCGCGCCGCCAGTGAGGCCATGGACTTTGAGGAGGCCGCACGCCTGCGCGACGCGGTGGTGCACCTGCGGGCGCTCTCGGAGGGCTCCTCGGAGGAGGCTGTCATCGCCGCCCTCAAGCGCGACGCGCGCAAGGGCTCCGAGTTCGCGAGCGGCCGCAAGCGCCACGGATTCCAGGCGCGCATGAAGCACTAGGGACGGGGCCGGCGCCCCGCCAGCCGGCCGCCGCCTGCTATACTCGACGGGAAGATCCGCACCACGCTAGGGGGACACGCCATGAACGTCGATACCGTCCGCACGCCGCGCGGGGCCAAGTGGAGCCTGGCGCTGCTCGCCGCCGCCAGCCT
>Cebus_capucinus_imitator_PRJNA485217_SSR024__coassemble_895_pt1 | contig 36330 bp, 27 predicted proteins | sample Cebus_capucinus_imitator_PRJNA485217_SSR024__metabat2_low_PE_009 | metagenome-assembled genome bin Cebus_capucinus_imitator_PRJNA485217_SSR024
CGGGTATGGGCATCCGCCCGGTAGCGCGGCGACGCCCGGCGGCACGTCGATATCCGGCGACGCCCGGCGGCACGTCGACCGCATGGGGGCCCTTGCACCTGCCGCCCACGATCCCTCGCCCTTGTCAGCCACGACTCATTGAGACGAATCTGCACTTTCTACTCGATATACGTGCAGAAAAGTCTCAATGAATGGAGCGCACCCCGGTGTCGATTATTCATTGAGATGAAAATGCATCTATACCGGCTATAAAGTGCAGATTCGTCTCAATGAATTGCCACGGGCGTCGCGGGGGTGCCGGGCAACCATCGCTGTCCCGCCGAGTTCCTGCCACGCGCTCGTCGATCGCCTGCCGCGGCCCCGTCGATCGCCCTAAAAAGGAAAACGCCTCCCGTGGAAGGCGTCGGCGACGATGGTAGGGGCGGTGGGACTCGAACCCACAATCCTTTCGGCCGAAGATTTTAAGTCTCCTGCGTATGCCAATTCCGCCACGCCCCCGTGGGGGATAGTCTAGCATGTCTCCGCTTACCGTCCCAACATGCCGCTCGCCTAGCTTTTGCCCGGCGACTTGTACACAAGTCGTATAGTCGGTGAAAAGGAGCGATGGGCGCATAATCCGTATGGGGCATGCGCCTTTTTGGAGGCGCATGCCTATGAACAGAGCGGCTAACGAGACCTTGCACGGCGGCGTGTCCAACTACATCCGATCCAAGATCTACGACAAGGAGTGGGGCCCCAACCGACGGATCCCCTCTGAGCACGAGCTCATGGACGAGTTCAGCGTCAGCCGCGGTACCGTGCGCAAAGCCCTCAAGACCCTGGTGGACGAGGGCCTGCTCGACCAGCAGCACGGCCGCGGCACCTTCGTGTGCGAGCCGCATCTGGAGCATCCCGGCGGCGACCGACCCTTCTCCTTCGCTGAGTCCCTGGCAGAGCAGGGCATCGACTTCTCCACGCGCGTGCTCGTCAAGAACCGAATACCCGCCACCAAGGATGTGGCCGACCATCTACAGATCCCGGAGGGAGATCCGGTCCTGCGCCTGCGCCGCGTGCGCAACGTGGGGAACAAGCCCGTGATGGTGTTGGACAGCTGGACGCCCCTGAACGTCTGCCCCGGCCTGGACGCCATGCCGCTGGAGGAGGTCTCGCTCTTCGATGCGGTGCAGAGCTGTAGCGGTTGCCGTGTCGCTTGTTCGACCATGACTTACTCCGCCCGCGCCGCGGGCAAGGACCTGGCGCGTGACATGGGGATCGCGGAGGGCTCGCCCGTGCTCAACCTCGAGCAGCTCATCATGCTGGAAGACGGCCGGCCCATCGAGTGGGGCGACACCATGCTGCGCGCGGGGCAGACGATCTCGGGCGTCGCGCATCAGGCGAGCCGCCGCGCAGTGCCGCCCGCGGACCGAACGGTACCGTCCGCCGGATAGCCGGGGTCCATCCGCGTCTCAAACTTGTCTGGTTTAAAATGTACAAGTAGCGCGAGCGCCGCGTATCCAGCGGTGCCGCATCGACGAGGAGGAGATCTCGCAATGGAGAAAACCAAGCTACGCAGCCCGTTTTTCGTGGTGAACCCCAAGTCATACCTGTACGGCGAGGAGCTCCTTGCCCTGGCCCGCCACACGGACGAGCTCGCGGGGAAGTACGACTTCGACGTCCTGTTCACCGCCCAGCTCATCGACCTCCCGCGCGTGATCGACGCCTGCCCGCACCTTATCCCCTGCGCCCAGAACATGGAGAGCCTGAAGCCCGGTCGCGGCATGGGCCATATCCTGCCCGAGGCGCTCGCCGCCGCCGGCGTCAAGGCCACCTTCCTGAACCATGCCGAGAACCCCGCCACCGCCCACGAGCTGGCCGCCGCCATCGCGCGCGCCAACGAGCTCGGCATCCTCACCGTGGTGTGCGCCGACTCCGTGGAGGAGGGCGAGGTCCTGGCCGCGCTCAAGCCCGACGTCATGGTCTGCGAGCTCACGAGCCTGATCGGCACCGGCCAGGTGGCCGGCGAGGACTACATGCGCGCCTCAACCGAGGCCGTCAAGCGCGTGTCGCCCGAGACCAAGGTCCTGCAGGCCGCGGGCATCTCCACCGGCCAGAACGTCTACGACGCCATCAAGTACGGCGCCGACGGCACGGGCGGCACCTCGGGCATCGTGGCCGCCGAGGACCCCTTCGCCACGCTCGACGAGATGTTCGAGGCGCTCGACCGCGCCCGTACCGACTATTACCAGGAGGCCTAGCGCATGACCGTCTACAAGGACACCATCTCCACCCAGACGCTCGCCGGCAAGCCCACGTACGTGGACATCACGGAGGGCGTGGCGGGCATCGTCGCCGCGAGCGGGGTCAAGGAGGGGACCGTCACCGTCATCTCCTGCCACACCACCTGCGCCGTGTTCTCCGAGGAGTACGACCATGATCGCACCCCCGCGGGCGACACCTTCCTGCAGGCCGACCTGAACGACGGCCTGGACAAGATCTTTCCCGAGCAGCACGACTGGAGCACCTATCGCTACCCGGGCCTGCAGCACTTCGAGGAGGTCGAGTCCTGGCCCAACCCTGAGAGCTGGCTGCCCAACATGGACCGCACCATGCTCTGGAACGGCGACGCGCACCTGCGCTCCACGCTCATCGGCGGCACCCAGGTGTTCGAGGTGGCCGAGGGCAAGCTCCAGATGAACGGACTCGCCAGCATCTACCTGGTGGATTACGACCGGACCCGCGAGCGCACCCGAAAGGTCCGCGTCATCGTGATGGGGGAGTAGCCCCTGTCAAGGGCTATTCGCCCAGGGGGCTTACGGATGGTCCAAGCGGTCTTTATCGTCGCCCGTGCGCGCCGGGCGACGCGTAAGGGTTAGAATGTCGGAGTCTGTACATTTCCGAAAGGAGAGAGATGACCATGAAGAAGATCGTTCTGGCTTGCGGCTCCGGCGTCGCCACCTCCACGGCCGTGGCCAAGAAGGTCAGCGAGCTGCTCGACGCAAACGGCTACAACGGCCAGTACCACATCGTGCAGTGCGCCATCGCCGAGGCCGGCAGCCAGTGCGCCGACGCCGACCTGCTCGTGGCCACCACCGTGGCTCCCGCGGGCATTACCTGCGCCTACGTGAGCGGCGTGCCGTTCCTGACCGGCATGGGCAAGGTCGACGCCGAGAAGCAGATCCTGGACGTGATGTCCAAGTAGCTTCGGCTTTCGGGCGGGCCGCTTGGGCGCGCCCAACGCACAATCCATCGCGCCAAGACACCGGCTCGTCCGGTGGCGGTGGGTTTTGCGCAATATTCAGCATTTTGGGAAGGGAATTAGCATGGATGCCATTCTAGCATTCTTCACCTTCATCCAGGGCCTGGGCGTTTCCGTCATGATGCCCATCATCCTCACCATCATCGGCTGCGCGCTCGGCGCGGGCTTCGGCAAGAGCCTCAAGGCCGGCCTGACGGTGGGCGTGGGCTTCATCGGCCTGAACCTCGTCATCAACAACCTGCTCGGCACCAACCTGGCGCCCGCCGTGGAGACCATGGTCGACAAGTTCGGCCTGGCGCTCTCCATCATCGACGTGGGCTGGCCGGCGTCTTCGGCCATCGCCATGGGCTCCACCATCGGCCTGTTCATCATCCCGCTGGGCCTCGTGGTGAACATCGTTATGCTGCTCACCAACACCACCCAGACCGTGGACGTGGACATCTGGAACTACTGGCACTTCGCCTTCACCGGCTCCATCGTGGCGTTCATCACGGACAACCTGATGCTCGGCTTCGCTGCCGCCGTGATCAACATGGTCGTGGTGCTGATCTTGGGCGACATCACCGCCCCGCAGGTGGAGAAGTCCCTCGGCATGCCCGGCGTGTCCCTGCCCCATGGCTTCACCGCCGCCTTCGCGCCCATCGCCATGGCCGTGAGCTGGGTCATCGAGAAGATCCCCGGCCTGCGCGACGTGAACCTCGACGTGGAGAGCATGCAGAAGAAGTTCGGTGTGTTCGGCGAGCCGCTGTTCGTGGGCACCATCATCGGCATCGTGATCGGCGCCGTGGCGTACTTCGACGCCGCCGACGTGGCCGGCTCCATCACCAAGATCCTGGTGCTGGGCGTGTCCCTGGGCGCCGTGCTGGTACTCATCCCCCGTATGGCCGCGCTGCTGATGGAGGGCCTGCTGCCCATCTCCGACGCCGCCTCCGAGTTCATCCAGAAGCGCCTGCCCAACCGCGGCAAGATCTACATCGGCCTTGACTCCGCCGTGGGCGTGGGGCACCCCGTGACCCTGTCGCTCGCCCTGATCTTGATCCCGGTCATGCTGATCCTGGCCGTGGCCCTGCAGCCGCTGGGCAACCAGGTCATCCCGTTCGGCGACCTGTCCACCGCCACCTACATGCTCGTGCTGATCACCCCGATCGTGAACCAGAACGGCTTCCGCGGCCTCATCACCGGCATCATCGTGCTGGCGCTCGGCTTGCTGATCTCCACCTACATGGCCCCGTTCCAGACCGAGGTGGCCCTGCAGTCCGGTTTCGACATCGCCGCGGCCGCCGGTTCCGCCTCCGCGCAGATCTCCTCGCTCTGCGACGGCGCCAACCCGCTGACGTTCATCTTCGTGTTCCTCTCCAACATCAACGGCTGGCTGTGCATCGGCGCTACCGGCATCGGCGCGCTGGCGCTGGCCATCTGGAACCGTGTGCGCATCGTCAAGGAGGCCAAGGAGCTGCACGAGGCCGCGTAAGGCCGCTGCTGGTTCCGACGGCTCCCGTTGAGCTTACGAGACGCGATCGCGCCCGCACCCGCCACAGCGCGGCTGCGGGCGCTTCTTGTTAGGATGGATGTCGCCATGAGGTGCGACGGGTGCGCCTGCGCGCCGCCGGGACGCGATACGAGGTAAGGGGGCCGGCATGGCCAAGGACAAGGGGAAGCGCTCGCGTGCCGCGGCCGCGGCGGCGCGGCGCGAGGAGGCGGCTCCGGCGGCGCGGCGCGAGGAGGCGGCTCCGGCGGCGTTCGCGCCGCGTGCGGGGGAGTACGTCTACGACGCGCGCCGCTATCTCTCCGACGTGAAGATCCCGGGATACGGGTCGTTCTTCTTCACCTTGCTGGGCGTGTGCCTGGTGGCGTGGCCGTGGGAGATGGGCAAGATGGCATCCGTCTTGAGCGTGGCGGGGGCGCTGCTGGTGATCGGCGGGCTCTACACGCTGCAGCGGACCTTCGTGGCCCACGCCTACCCGCGAGTGGTGCGCCTGGACGCCGAGGGGATCGAGTTCGAGTCCTTCGGCAAGAGCGACCGCTTTAAGACGAAGGAGCTCACGTGGTGCGCGGTGCGCGAGGCTCAGGGCGGGCGTATCTTCGTGCGCCTGGGGGATACCTCGGGGAAGAGCCGGCGGTACTTCCTGAGCTGTGCGGACATGGGCGACGGCGCGGGTGCGGATGGCCAGGCTGTGCAGGAGTACCTGCTCGCCCAAGAGGAGCGGCTCGATCCGGACGGCATCCGCGTGAGGGCAAGGAAGCACTGATGCGTAGCGGGTCATGATTGCATGCCTCCAGGAAAAACCCGGCTGTACATCGATAGGGCACGAGCCTGAACGGCCGATTAGCCGAATGAGCCCTTCTGATTCGGTCCGCGGCCCACGTTGACAAGGATCGCGGGCTATTGTCGTCGGACCGGTTGACAATGCGGGAGTGTGGCGCGCCTACAGGCCGTTAGGGGCCGCTCACCGAAATTAAAACAAGTTCCACGTGGGATGAACCGGCAACCTCTCAGCTCGGGTATAGTCGCGGTAACAGCGCGCGCGAGCCTGTAAACCGCGGCATTGGAGTAGTCATGAAAAAGATGTCTTGTTTTCTCGCGTCTGGTGCTGCCTTGCTTGACGCAACGATCGAAGGAACGACACTCCATACTTATGCTAACTAGGAAGTGCAATGCGATCCCCGATAGTGCCTCTAATGCTCGATACGGCTTTCGTTGCGGGATATGCTGCATGCTGCCTGATTAAAAGGGGCACGGCAGGGGGCAACGTGCGCTTGCGATTGCAGATGCGATACACAGCGAAAAGATAGGTGGTGCGTGGAAATGCTGAACAACATCACGATACTCGGCGTGGCATTCGTTATAGGTTATGTTATTTACCGCTTAATCAAAAAAGGTTAGGCATCGACGTGCCATGGTCGGCCGAAAACCGTTGGGCGACTCGGTGCGGTGACTTCTCGGGCGAGACGATCGGGTCGCAGTCATAGCGGAGACGAAACGGAAGCGCTCACCGCAAAAAAGTTGAAAAACTAGTGGCGGGGCGGCAAAGGTTCGTGTATAGTACCTTCTTGCACGCGGGCGTGGCGGAATTGGCAGACGCGTATGGTTCAGGTCCATATGGGGGCAACCCCGTGAAGGTTCAAGTCCTTTCGCCCGCACCATTGAATATGAAGAGCTTCCTGCAAAGGAGGCTCTTTTGCTATACGGCGGCATTGGGTCTGGTGCCTGGTGCTGCGCGGAGGCCTGGCGGACCTCAACTGTCGAAGTTGCATCGTCCAACTCGCGATGAGCTTAGCATTCCTACCAAATAAAGGGCGAAACGGGCCCGATTTTGGTAACTCTGGTACGCGCATCGATCTTGAGGTGCCACGTTGCTGAGCACATCGAGTCGGGTTGGGCACGTTTCCGGGGGAGGGCGTATGTGCCCTCAAAACCCGCTCGGCCTCTGCCTGACACCATCCCCATGAAAAACGGGACCCGCAGGCCCCGCTTCCATCTTATCTAGTCCCAAAAACCGTCGCTCTCGCCGGGCTGCTTGGGCCCGCGATCCACGTAGAGCTTGTGCGTGCGCTTCTCAAGCACGAAGGCTGCGATGGCGAAGATCACGATGCCGCCCAGAAACAGTACGGCCAACCCCTCGCGCGTGTTGAAGAGAAAAGAGAAAATCTCGCCCATTGAGCCAACCTGCCTTCTTAACGGTCATGCGTAGATGCCCTCAAGTATATACTTGCGACTGTTACGTGTTGCTCAAGAACGGAAAGGGCAGGGCATCATGCTCGATATGAAGTTTGTCCGCGAGAACCCGGACGTCATCGATACGGCAATGGCCAATCGGCAAACCAGCTGGGACCGCGAGAAGTTCTTCGAGATGGACGCCGAGCGCCGCGCCGTCATCGCTGAGGTCGAGGAGCTGCAGGCCACCCGCAACGCCGAGTCCAAGAAGATCGGCGCCCTCATGAAGGAGGGCAAGCGCGAGGAGGCCGAGGCCGCCAAGGACGCCGTGCGCCAGGTCAACGCTAAGATCGAGGGGCTCGCGTCCCGTCGTGGCGAGATCGACGCCGCCATGTCCGACTTCATGTGCCGCCTGCCCAACATCCCTTGCGACGCCACCCCGGTGGGCGTGGACGAGAACGAGAACCCCGAGCGTCGCCGTTGGGGCAAGCCTCGCAACTTCGCGGCCGAGGGCTTCGAGCCCAAGGCGCACTGGGACCTAGGTACCGACCTGGGCATCCTGGACTTCGAGCGCGGCACCAAGCTCTCCGGCGGCCGCTTCACCGTGCTTTCCGGTGACGGCGCCACGCTGGATCGCGCGCTCGAGAACTTCTTCCTCAACACGCACCTCGCCCGCGGCTTCAAGGAGTTCATCCCGCCCGTGGTCGTGAACCGCGAGATCATGTACGGCACGGGCCAGCTGCCCAAGTTCGAGGACGACGCCTACCACACCGGTGACGACCAGTTCTTGATCCCCACCGCCGAGGTGGCGCTCACCAACTTGCACGCCGGCGAGGTCCTCGAGGCCTCCCAGCTGCCGCTGCGCTACACCGCGGGCACCCCGTGCTTCCGCGAGGAGGCTGGTTCCGCCGGCCGCGACACGCGCGGCATCATCCGCCAGCACCAGTTCACCAAGGTCGAGATGGTCAAGTTCGCCAAGCCGGAGGAGTCCGACGACGAGCTTGAGAGCATGACCGCCGAGGCCGAGTACATCCTGCAGCAGCTGGGCCTGCCGTACCGCGTCATCTCCCTGTGCACCGGCGACCTGGGTTTCTCCGCTCGCCAGACCTACGACATCGAGGTGTGGCTTCCGAGCTACAACGCCTACAAGGAGATCTCCTCCTGCTCCAACTGCGGCGACTTCCAGGCGCGCCGCGCCAACATCAAGTACCGCGACCCCGAGAACTTCAAGGGTTCGCGCTACCTGCACACCCTGAACGGCTCCGGCCTGCCCACGGGCCGCACCATGGCCGCCATCATGGAGAACTACCAGAATGCCGACGGCACCATCACCGTGCCCGAGGTGCTGCGCCCCTACATGGGCGGTCGCGAGGTCATCGAGGTCCAGCGCTAGGAAGCGCCTTCGAGATCAAACCTGTATCGTCATGGGAGCGCATCTGCCCGGCGGCGCTTTTGCATGGAGGGCGGTGGCTATCGGGCCAGCGGCGCTGTGGCCTTCGTCGTGCCCGTCGGTGCGTCGAGCGGGACCATGTCGAGCCGCAGGGTTTGCTCGATGACCTTCATGAGGGCCTCGTCCGAGATGCCCGGATCCAGTTTCACCAGCCCCACCATGCCGAAAATGACCACGCAGAACATCTCGTAGACCATGTCGATCTCGATGCGATGGTGCCGTGCGTACTCGGTGACCACGCACGAGGTGATGGCGTCGACCGTCTCGCGCACGGCCCGCACGTCGAAGGCGTCGCGGCAACCGAGCTCCTCCAGCACGCCGATCATGGGGCGCGGCGAGCCATCGACGGCGTAGAGGGCTCGCCGGAAGGCCGCCACGCAGCTGCGGAGGCTCTCGGACGTCTGGCCGAAGACGCGCCCCTCGTTCCATACGAGCGCGCTTTCAACCATGTCCTCGATGTAGTCGTCGAGCACCGCCTCCACGATGGCTCCCTTGCCGTCGTAGTAGTAATAGACGAGCTCGCGCGTGATGCCCGCGCTCGCGGCGATGTCCTTGATGGTGGTGTGCGCGACCCCGTGCTCCTCGAAGAGCTGGCGCGCCGCCTGGACGATCGCGCCGGGCGTGCCCGTGAGCCGGCGGCTGCTGAGGGAGAGGCGGCCGGGTTGGTCGGCAATGGGATGCGTCTGGTGACGTTCGGGCGGCTGCATCGTCGGTACCTGTTTCGGAGGCTTGGGCTTCGGGGCATGCGAAAGGCGCCCCGAGCGAGTCGGGGCGCCTTCATTCTATGCCGTGGGTATGCGGTTATGTCGTCTGTGCAGGATCGGCGGTAGCGGTGCGCACGCGAGCGGTCTCCTTAGCGATTCTCCTCCACCACACGCTTATAGGTGCGGGTATCGGCATACAGCTCGTCGTGCAGGGGGTTCAGCTTGGAGCGACGGATCTTCATGAACTGGTACACGGCCACGCCGAGGTTCATCGCCAGCGCCGCCAGGCTCACGACGAAGAACGCCGCGGGGTTGTGCGTGGTGGGGATGGGCGCGATGCGGTCGGCGAACTGGGGAATCGTCATCACGAACATGATCCACAGGCCGAGCGTGTGGGCGCGGTGCTGCAGCCACGCGCCGCGCTTGATGAAGAACGTCGGCACGGTGCAGGAGATGAGCAGCGCCAGGCCGCAATACGCGGAATGGTCGGAGATGCAGTTGTAGGTGTAGGCGAAGTTCCACAGGTCGTAGGCGATGATCCAAGGCCACACCATGTCCGGCCAGATCATGTCGCGCGTGCGGTCCTTCGAGATGAAGATGCCGAGCCAACCGCAGATGGTGACGATGTTCAAGATGCCGGCGATGCCGTTCATGATGTTCCAGGGGCCCGAGATGGTCCAGAGATTCTCGACGGTGCCGCCCTCCCACAGGGCGAAACTGAAGACCTGGAAGTCGCGGAACACGGCCTCGGCGATGTTCACCGCCAAGATCAGGGGCGGGAAGAGCAGGGCGATCTTGTTTTGCCCGAGCTTGGTGTAGCGCAGCAGCATGAATCCGAGGCAGCCGGCGAGCGCGGAGTAGGTCTTGACCCAGTTGAACCAGGTTCCGGTGCCGTATTCGTTACCCGGCGCGGCGGTGGTGGGCCAGATGAAGACGGTGCAGAACAGCGGGACGACCGCGAACAGCGCGATGCCGGCCCACGGTTTGGAGCGGCCGAGCTCGTTGAACGCCATGAGGGCGAACAGCACGAACAGCCAGATGGCCCAGTACGACATGTCCCCGGCCTGGTAGAGGATACCCATAGCTGCCTCCTTGCCCGTTGGTATGGTGCCTTTGAGTATAGGTACCTGCGGATTCACCGTCTTTACACATTTGGGTCGGATGTGAAAGACAAGGTAGGGAGATGAATAGGTATACGAACATAAGTTCCACGAACAACTGTATTTATATCATGTATACTCGGGTTTACGCAAGGGCGGAGAAAGGAGAGAGATGGTGGAGCTGTTTGGGGCGAGCGCGGTGCTGTTCGAGAGCGGTGAGGGCGAGGAGGCCGTGCGTATCGAGTGCGCGGTGCGGGAGGACGGCGGGATGGCCGTGCTGCAGGAGAGTGATGGCCCGCTGACGGACTGGTGCTTCGAGGAGACGCCGCACCGCGTGGAGACGGTTATCGGCCCGCTGTCCGTGAAGGGGTTGATGGAGTACTTCCATCTGGAGAGCGCGGCGCAGGTGCCCGCGGCCCTGCGCATGCAGTACGTGGGGTACGAGAGCGCGCGGCGGATCCGCGAGCTGCTGCGGAGGCTGGAGCTGCCCTACGAGGTGGTGGAGGAGCTTCCGGCGCGATAGGACCGTGCGTGGGGGTGCGGCCCGTTCATTGATACGGAAATGCACTTTAGGCGGGCTGAAAGTGCATTTCCGTATCAATGAACCGGGAAGTGGCACTCTCTCGGGCTCGAATCCCCGCACGGGTAACAAAAAAGCGAGTCGCAAGGACTCGCTTCTTCATTCAAACTGGCGGAGAGCTGGGGATTCGAACCCCAGATTCCCTTTTGGGGAATACTCGCTTAGCAGGCGAGCACCTTCGGCCTCTCGGTCAGCTCTCCGTAACAGCTGCTGAAGCATACCTCAGGCGGGGCATCAAACACAAGGGGTCATTTGCTTTTGCAGAACTTGACCACGGCGGAAAGAACTCATTCCGTGAGAGACCGCCGCAAGGCGCTCAGCTCGTCGCGCCCCATGATGCGCCACATCTCGTAGACGCAGCGCTCGGCCAGGAAGCGGAAATCGGCGTCGGTGAGCTGCACAGCGGCGTCGGCGATGAAGTTGCTGATGCGAGGCGTGGGCGGCACGGGTACGCCCTCCATCCGTAGGGCGATCTGCGCGTCGGCGAAGCTCGGCTCGCGCACCGCGCCCATCTCGCCCATGAGGTCGCGCATCTCCTGCCGCGCGGAATCGCTCACGCTCTCGCCCGCGGGAACCATGCGGTAGCAGGCCAGCGCGCATTCGTGCTTGCCGAGGTTCCAATAGGCGAAGGCCAGGCGGTAGAGGTAGTACGCCACGTCCTCGCGCGCATAGGAGCGGTCGAGGCCGTGCTTGGCCACCTCGACGATCTCGTCCCAGTCCTGCAGGTGCGCGAGCACGTTGATGACGGCGAAGTGCGCGGTGTGCGAGGTGGCGGCCATGTCGAGGAGCTTGCGCGCCTCGGGCAGGGCCTGCTCGAACATACCCGCCTGGGCGTAGAGGTTGGTGAGGCCGAACTGGGCGTTGAACAGGGCGTCCGGCACGCGGTTGATGCGCAGGTCGCGATTCTCGGCCTCGAAGCCGAGCAGCATGCGCGCCATGTAGCCCTCGCAGTACTGGCTGGAGACGGGCGTCTCGGACAGGAGCTCAGCGGCCACGCAGCCCGCCTGCAGCTCCTCGATGACCTCCACGAGGCCCGCGGCGGCCGTCTCCGGGTCGTTCTCGCCGAGTTCGCGGAGGTCCGCTACGCGCTTGAGCGCGGGCTCGTCGGCAACCTCCATGACCTCGAGTTCGTCGGCGGTGTCGGCGAGCAGCAGGCGCTGGAGCGCGGGCGGGAGCACGCGGTGGTCGTTGCGGGGGAGTAGGGGCATGGCGACGGGAACGTCGTCGGGGGCGATGTCGCCTCTCGACAAGCAGGCATCGGCAAGATCGAGCGCCGCGGGCTCCGCGAGCGGTGCGGACGAGAGCTGGGGGACCTTCGGCATGATGTCGGCCATGAAGGCGATCCTCTCAAAGACCCACTCGCGGCCGGGGCGCCCGGCGAACGGCTGGCTGAGCACCTTGGCCTTTAAGACGCCGGTGCCCGAGGAGAAGGCGACCGCGGCGAGCACGAGTGCCATGCGCGCGCCGAACTCGGTCGCCATGCCCTCGCGCTCGTCGCCGCCGTGCTCGACCCAGCCCCCGTCATACGAGGTGGAGGGCATGCATGCGCCCTGGGGCGGTATGAACTTGAGGTTCGCGGTGCTCGTCCGCACGTCGTAGCCGGCAAGGTACTCGAACCTCACGGCGAGGTTCATCCCCTCGCAGAGCTGCACCATGCGCGTGCGGACGTCCCACGCACCGCCAGGTTCGCAGGCGATGGTGCCCGGCTTGTTCCAGGGGTTGCGCCAGCCGGCTTCGGAAAGGACGCGCGAGGCGTTGTCGGCCACGGCGCGCAGGAGCTTGGTGTCGATGGTCGCGCACGCTTCCTCGGTGGGGGAGATGGCGAGCGGGGCCGTACTGGACCCGATGGCGTCCAGCACGCGAGCCACGCGGTTCAGCGCCGCCTCGACGGAGAAGATGAACGAGATCTCCTCATCCGAAAGGTCGTCGCGGGTGAAGTTGATGTAGAAGACCCCTGAGCGCTCGATACGGGCGAGCGACATGTCCGAGCCGGTGAAGACGCGGCGGAGATGCTCGAGGTCGATTCGCCCCAGGATGCGCCGCGCGAAGCGCTCGATGCCGCAGGGCTCCTCCTTGGCATCGATGCGGTGCAGGGCCACCGCGACGGCGTCGGGTAGCGGCAGGGTGGGAAAGCCCTCGAAGATCTCAATGGGCTCCTCAAGCGGTTGGAGGAGGGCGATGGGGTCGGTGTCCGGCGCGCCGGGGGCTGCGGCTGGGTCTGGCTCATCCTTGCCGTGACGTTCGAATACGCAGTGCTTGAGGTAGAGTGCGGCCAGGAATTCCGCGAGGGGTAGGCCACGGTCGGTCTTTGGTGCCGTCGAGTCCCGGTAACGGCCCGCGATGCGCAGGTAGGTCCCGACAGGAGCGAGCGCCGCGTCGGGGTCGGTCTCGTCCTTCCTATATATAGAGCCCGTGGAACCGCTCGGCTCGCACGCCAGCGCGAGCGCCGCGTCGCGGTCCTTTGGCCATTCGGCGATCGCGCGTGCCGTGGGAAAGGCGAAGCCGTCCTCGCGAAGGCAGGCGAGCAGCCGCGCGTATCCACCGGGCAGGAGCTCCGCCACGTAGCCGAGCGCGCCTTCCGGCTGGGGGATCGGGCTGCCCAGGATGGCGTAGGCGCTGCCAAGCGGTTGGCGATCGAGCCGGCCGAGGGACGTCTTGCGCGCTTGGAAGGGAATCTTTATCGGCGAGGCGTCCGTCATGGGCGTCCTTTCTAGTTGGGTCGGGGTGGGAGCGTAAGTTCCCGGTAAAATATTTTGCGCCCATATGGTGCCCCTGAGCTTGGGATTCTTTCAAAAGAAGATATGAGCCAAAACTTTTTTCAAAAAGTGGTTGACGCATAGGGGTTGCGATGGCAATATACCTCTTGTGCCGCGGCGTTACCTCAGCTGGATAGAGGGTCTGACTACGAATCAGAACGTCACAGGTTCGAATCCTGTACGCCGCACCACTGAGAATGAGAGCGGGTCCGAAAGGGCCCGCTTTTCTGTTGGCGATTCCTCGATTGAACCTTAGATGCCCTATTCCGTCAAGCAGGGAGCCAAGTACGCCGCGGTGTGCTGATTGTGGCGCTTCTCCTTTGCGATGGCGTTCGCCTCCCGGAGCCGGGTTTAAGCTATGGGGGAGCGGGCACCTCCGTCCGCGCCGAGACGTTCGAGAAAGAGGGAATGCGTCATGGCTATCAACCAGAAGGTCGCCGAGGTCCTGGAGAACCAGATCAACAAGGAGCTGTACTCCGCATACCTGTACCTCACCTTCGCCGACTACTACGAGGATCGCGGCCTCAAGGGCTTCGCCAACTGGTACATGATCCAGGTCCAGGAGGAGATGGACCACGCCAAGGCGCTGCGCCGCTATCTGCTGGACAACGACTACACGCCCAAGATGTACGCCATCGATCAGCCCGACAAGAGCTTCGAGAACGACCTCGAGCCGCTCGAGGCCGGCCTGGCGCACGAGGAGTACGTGACGAGCCTCATCCACCATTGCTACGAGGTGGCCCAAGAGGCGCACGATATCCGCGCCATGAAGATGCTCGACTGGTTCGTCGAGGAGCAGGGCGAGGAGGAGACCAACGCCCGCGACATGATCACCAACATGAAGCTCTTCGGTGCCGACCCCAAGGGTCTCTACGACCTGGACCGCGAGTATCAGGCCCGTACCTACACCGCGCAGACCGCGCTGCCGATGTAGCGCCTGGCCTGTCGGCAGATGCGTTTTTTGAAGCCCTGGGACCCGTTCCTGGGGCTTTTCCATGCGTTGTACGCGCATCCAGGGGACCGAGGGGGCCGCGAAACCGGTTTCACCGCTAAAATAACCCCCTAATAAGGCAAACCTCCCGAGATATGTACCAAATAAACGGGATAGGTCATGTATCTCCGCAAACCGCTCGCGCTCTACCTGCGGAAACGTGAACGGGAACCTGCTCGATACTCGGCGAGCGCTCTTATATTGGTACATATCTCGGGAGGTTTGCATTTTAAGGGCGCTCGGGCACCGCCGGAGACGCGCCACAGGGCTTCCGGCAGCCGTCAGGGCATGGGGCGGCATCGGCAGCCGGCGCTGCCGGGGGCATGGGGCGGCGGCAGGTAGCCGTCGGGGGTGCGGGTCGGCAGGCGGCCGTCGGCAGGCAGCCATCGGTGCCCGTCATCGGGCTTTCGGATGCTCGCGTGGCGCGATGCCGTGCGCCATGGGCTCGAATCGCGCCGCGGTATACTGTGCCCCATGGATATCGTGAAGAACATGCAGCGCGAGGGCTCGAAAGGCCCTGCCCGGGGCCTCGATGCCGCGACGGGCGCCAAGCGCGCCGTCGTGGGGCGCTTCGCGCCCACGCCCTCGGGTCGTATGCACCTGGGCAACATCTATTCGTCCCTGCTGGCATGGCTTTCCGCGCGAAGCCGCGGCGGCCGCCTCCTGCTGCGCGTGGAGGACCTGGACCCGCGAACGCAAAGCGGCCCCTGGACGGAGCTTTTGCTCGACGACTTGCGCTGGCTCGGCTTGTATTGGGACGGCGACCCCGTCTACCAGGGGGAACGGATCGATATATACCAAGCGGCCCTGAACCGGCTCCGCGCCCGGGGCCTGATCTATCCCTGCTTCTGCACGCGTGCCGAGCTGCATGCGGCGAGCGCGCCCCATGCGAGCGACGGCACGCCGGTCTACGCGGGCACCTGCCGCGGGCTTTCCGCCGCGGAGATCGCGGCGGAAAGCAAGCGGCGCCCTCCCGCGATGCGCCTGGAGGTCCCGCGTGAGGGCGACCCGGCGGGCACGATCTTGTTCACCGACCGCACATACGGTCCTTACCGTGAGGTGCTCGCACGCGAGTGCGGCGACTTCCTGGTGCGCCGCAGCGACGGGGTCTTTGCCTACCAGCTCGCCGTGGTGGTGGACGACGCCGAGATGGGCATCACCGAGGTCGTGCGCGGCCGCGACCTGCTGGGATCCGTTCCGCGCCAGATCTACCTGCAGCGCCTGCTGGGCTACGACTCCCCCGAGTACGCGCACGTGCCCCTGCTGGTGGCCCCCGAGGGCCGGCGCCTCTCCAAACGCGACCGCGACCTGGATATGGAGGGCCTGCGCGAGCGCTTCGGCACGCCCGAACGCCTGCTGGGCTGGCTCGCGTCCCGCGCGGGGCTAGCCGAGAGCGAGGAGCCGGTGAGCGCCGAGGGGCTCGCGGACGGGTTCTCCTGGAATAGGGTCCGCGCGCGCCGGGACGACCTGGTCATCTCCGGGCCGTGACGCCGCGGCGGGGAGCGGCGGTTACAATGGGGACGTTTATGTAGCGTAACCTTTGGAGGGATCGCCGTGCGCTCGCGCTGTCTCGCCGTATTCGTCTCCCTGCTCGCGGGCCTGGTGCTCGCGCCCCTGCCCGCGCTCGCCGGGGACTACTCCATGACCGGCGTGCACCTGGACGTGGCCGTGCAGCCCGACGGCACCATCGAGGTGAGCGAGCGGCGCGCCTTCGAGTTCGACGACGACGTGAACGGCATCTACTGGACCATCCCCGAGGGGGAGAACCAGCAGGGCGGGACGTCGTCCGTGCAGGTCATGGGCATGAGCGAGGACGGGGGTTCCGGCGCCAAGGCCTACACCGAGAGCGCGTACGCCGTGAACGGCGACGCCGGGGTCTACACCGTCGATGAGGCGGGCGGCGCCGTCACGCTCAAGGTCTACTCGCCGCACGTCGACGGCGACACGGCCACCTACACGCTGACCTACCGCATGGCGGGCGCCGTCATGGCGTGGCCCGACACGGCCGAGCTGTACTGGAAGTTCGTCGGCTCTCAGTGGGCCGAGGACTCCCAGGACGTGACCGTGGACGTGACCTTCGCGGGCGCGTCGGCATCCGGCGTGGCTGCGGCCACGGGCGAGAACTTCCGCGCCTGGGCGCACGGCCCGCTGGACGGCACCGTGTCGCTCGACGCGGGCGACACCGCCGCGCCCACCGTGAGCTACGCCGTGCCGCGCGTCTCCTCCGGCGAGTTCGCCGAGGGGCGCATCGTCTTCCCTACGGCCTGGGTGCCTCAGCTCACCGTGAGCGGCCCGGACCGTCTGGACACCGTGCTTACGGAGGAGAGGGCCTGGGCCGAGGACGCCAACCGCCGGCGCGAGGAGGCGCGCGCCGTAGCCGCGGTCCTGACCGTGGCCTCGCTCGCCGCGCCTGCGCTCCTGCTGGCGGGCGTGGCCGCGACGCGGCTTATGCGCGGCGGCGCGCCCAAGCCCACCTTCGACGAGACCTACCTGCGCGACGTCCCGTCAGACGACCACCCGGCGGTGATCGCGGCCTTCAGGGGCAACGGCGCCGTGGACAACCGGGCGTTGGTGGCGACGCTCATGAAGCTCGCCGACGAGCGCCGCGCCCGCGTGCATGAGGATGAGCGCGAGGTCTCCGGGCTGTTCGGGCGCCGGGAGACCGAATCAACCTTCGTGCTGGAGGTGGAGGATGGCGCGCTTGCCGCCATGACGGAGGGGATCGACCGCGCGGCGCTCGAGGTCTACCTGGGGCGCGGCCGCACCAAGGTGGCATTCGACGAAATGCGGGAGATGGCCGAGGGCGAGCCGCGGGCGTTCTCCAAGCGTTGGGAGCGCTTCACCGAGGTCGTGAAGGGCGAGCTCGATGCGCGCGGCCTCATCGCGAGCACGGGCCGCGCGGCCAAGGCCGCCACCGTCACCTTGGCGGCGATTTGCTTCGTGTTCGACCTCGGGGTGGGCATCTACACCGAGGCCTGGTGGATCCCGGTGGCGGGCCTGGTGCTCTGCGCCCTCGCCTGCCTGGTGGGCGCCACCTTCAAGCGCTACACCCCCGAGGGCGCCGAGCTCGCCGCCCGTTGCGCCGCCCTCAAGCGGTGGCTGGAGGACTTCACCCGCCTGGACGAGGCCGTTCCCGGCGACGTGGTGCTCTGGAACAAGCTGCTCGTGTTCGCGGTGGCACTGGGCGTGTCCGAGAAGGTGCTGCAGGAGCTCGCGGCGGCGACCCCGCGCAGCTACGACGACTACTATACGGACCCGTACCTGTATCCGAGCTGGTGGTGGTTCAGCCATCGTCACGGCCATGAGACCCTGTTCTCGAGCGCCTCGTCGGCCGGCGAGCTCTCCATCGCGGCGCTCTCGGCGAGCTCCAACAGCTCGGTGGGCGGCCTGGGCGGCGGCTTCTCCAGCGGCGGCGGTGGCGGCGTGGGAGGCGGCGGGGGCGGCACGTTCTAGGGCTCCCCGGTCTTCCGGCCCGACCTCGATGGAACGACCCCGAAAACAGAAGGGGCTCCCTGCCCGGAGCCCCCTTCTCGCGCTGATGCGCTTTCCGTATGCCTGCCCGCGAACGGGCGGACATAGGGTTTCTACCACGCGCCCGTACCCGCGCGCGGGGCTTCCCGAAACGCTCACAGAGCCCGCGCATTTTCTACAAAGAGCGACGCCGCGCGCCCGAGTGCCGGCGGGTAGCGTTACATTGTTCACGTTCGATGTGCCGGTGAAGCTTCGGGCGCTCCGGCATCAACCACCTTTGCAAGGAGGACTGCATGGCATCTGGCAAGATCGAGCGCGCGCTCATCTCCGTGACGGACAAGACGGGCGTGGTCGATTTCGCCCGCGCCCTGGTGGAGCGCCACGGGGTCGAGATCATCTCGACCGGCGGCACCGCCCGCGCCTTGGAGGAGGGCGGCGTTCCCGTGACGCCGATCGAGCAGTTCACGGGCTTCCCCGAGATGATGGATGGCCGCGTGAAGACCCTGCACCCGATGGTCCATGGCGGTCTGCTCGCGCGCCGCGACGACGCGCGCCATATGGCCGAGGCGGCCGAGCACGGAATCAAGATGATCGACCTGGTGTGCGTGAACCTCTACGAGTTCGAGAAGACCGTGGCCGCGCCGGACGTGAGCTTCGCCGACGCCATCGAGCATATCGACATCGGCGGCCCGTCCATGCTGCGCTCCTCCGCCAAGAACGCCCAGAGCGTGACCGTGGTGGTGGACCCGCTCGACTACGACCTGGTGCTCTCCGAGATGGACGCCAACGGCGGCGCCACCACGTTGGAGACCCGCCTGTGCCTGCAGTACAAGGTCTACGAGACCACCGCGCGCTACGACGCAGCCATCTCCAACTGGATGGCCGAGCAGCTGTCCGTGAGCGGCAACCTGCCGCAGGACCGCGGCGTCGCGGGCGTGGCCGTGGGCGCCATGGAGACCGTGGACGTGGACGACGCCGAGTCCATGGCCGAGGCGCTCGAGGGCTTCGCCGTCGATGCCGAGGAGTGGCGCGAGGCGCCCACTCCGACGATGTTCCTGCCGCTCGTGAAGCAGCAGGACCTGCGCTACGGCGAGAACCCGCACCAGACCGCGGCCTTCTACCGCACGCCGGGCGCCCAGGAGCACTCGCTCGTGAACGCCGAGCAGGTGCAGGGCAAGGAGCTCTCCTACAACAACCTGCTCGACACCGACGCCGCGTGGAACCTCGTGCGCGAGTTCGCCGAGCCGGCCTGCGTGATCTTGAAGCACCAGAACCCCTGCGGCTCCGCCGTGGCCGCCGACATCACCGAGGCCTACGACCGCGCCTTCGCGTGCGACCCCAAGAGCGCCTTCGGCGGCATCATCGCCTGCAACCGCGAGGTCCCGCTGGAGCTGGTGCAGCACTTCGCCGACGTGAACAAGCAGTTCGTGGAGGTGCTCATCGCCCCGGGCTACACCCCCGAGGCCCTGGAGCGCCTGGCGAAGCGCACCAACCTGCGCGTGCTGGCGACCGGCGGCATCGACGCGCCGTGCGCACTCGAGTACCGAAGCGTGGACGGCGGCGTGCTGGTGCAGACCGTGGACCGTGTGGAGGAGGACCCGGCCACGTTCATCTTCCCGACCGACCGAAAGCCCACGGACGCCGAGATGGCCGACCTGCTCTTCGCCTGGCGCGTATGCAAGGGCGTGAAGAGCAACGCGATCTTGGTCGCCAAGGACGGCGCCGGCATCGGCATGGGGCCGGGCCAGCCCAACCGCGTGGACTCCGCGCTGCTGGCCTGCCAGCGCGCCGAGGAGGCCTGCGAGCGCAACGGCGTGGAGGCCGGCGGCTTCGCCTGCGCGAGCGACGCGTTCTTCCCGTTCCGCGACAACGTGGACGTGCTTGCCGCGCACGGCGTGACGGCGATCATCCAGCCGGGCGGCTCCAAGCGCGACGACGAGTCCATCGAGGCGTGCAACGAGCACGGCATCGCGATGGTCTTCACGGGGGCTCGCCACTTTAGGCACTAAGGGCCTTCGTTCTCGGGGTGGCCGGTATCCTTTTCGTCTCAGCTCGCTGCGGGGTGTCGCCGAAAAGGACGCCGGCCGCCCTGGTGTTGACGGTGGGTAGCGCCCAAACGGCTTGCGAGGGTAAGGGCGTGTGCCCCGGTGGCTACTTTGAGTGAAGGGGTGTTGGGATGGCTTCTGGGCTTGAGCGGTATTTCGACGATGCGGGGGAGCTCGCCGCGTACGAGGAGTTCGTGCGCACGCAGGAGATGGCCCCGGAGCCCTTCGATCTGGAGCGGCCCGCGCTCGTGTGCCGTTGGCGCATGGCGGGCAAGCGCGTGCCCATGCTCAACCGGCACATCCGCTCCCTCTCCCAGCGCAGCGTGCAGGGCTCGCCGCTCTCGCATAACCTGCTCTCCTGGGCCAAGCAGCATATCGAGTGGTCGCTCGCCGAGGGGGGCTTTACCGAGCGCGACGGCGTGCTGATGCTGGTGGTCGACGTGAATGGCAACGCGGCCATGAGCGTGGGCGCCTACGAGCCCCTGGCCTGCACGGATGCCGCGGCGCTCGCCGTCCGCGCCGCCGATGCGCGCGTCGAGGCCGCCCAAACCGGTGTGGCGCCCGAGGTCCTGTGCCGTGTGGCGGACGGCGTCCTGACGCTGGGCGCCGAGGGCCACCTGTGCGGCACCGCGACCTTGGTGGAGCAGCTGGCCGCCACGCGCGGCCTCGCGGCGGTCCGCGGCGAGGTCATGGTTGATGACGCCACGGGCCTGTTCCTCGTCTCGGACGAGCACGGGATCGTACCGGCAGAGGGTTCCGCGCCCGACGCCTTCGTGGAGCTGGCGCGCGCGGGCTACGAGAAGCTCCGGGCGGCGGCGCGCTAGGGGCGGCGCCCGGGCAGGGGAGGCGGCTTGGTGCGGGTTCGCGCCGGGCCGCCATTTGCCTTCGGGTTGGTGTGGGTTTTCTCGGGCCTTGCAAGCGCACGGGCGTTTCCATGCGGATCGTGTCCCCAAAGTTGGTGTAAGCGTCGCTTCGTCTGACCGCTAGAAAAAGCGGCCATCGCCTAGAACCTTCTATAGCACGATATTCCTATGCCGCCACCCCTGGCCGTCGGCCCGGGCGCGTGCTGTGTCGCCGGAGATTGCCCGCAGCCCGGCCGCACACCCTACGCGTGGCCGTCCGGTCTGCTACCGCGCCTCACTCCTCCGTACGCACCCGGTCCGCCGTCCAGCGCAGGCGGCATAGGCTATGCGACAGCAGGCGCCCCAGCAGAGTAGGGGTAACCGAGCCCGGAGCCCCGCTGCTCAGTCGCGGCTCCCTCTTGCTCCGTTCTAGTCCGTTCTACTCCGTTTTACTCCGTTATCCGCAGGTAGGAGACGGTGCCGACAGCCTCCAAACAGGGCAGTTGGCAGGCTGTACGCGCCGCTAAAGGTCGGAAGCTCGAACCTACTAGGACTTACTCGGACAGAAAGGTTCGAGCTTTATGCCTGCTTACGAGCTCGTCCCCTCCCCTGGAATCCCCGATTTACTCGAACCTACTCGAACCTACTCGGACATAGGGTTCGAGTATTCCGCTCTGCAGCAGGTTCGGCGTCTCTCCGGGGCCTCGATTTACTCTTAACGCCGAAGGCCAGAGTGCGACGACGGCCCGTCATATCGCTCGGGGTCACAATCAGTCTAGTGAGCCCCTCAGAAGCCGTGGGATAATGGACTTCCACGAACGGAGGGCGGTCCCATGAACCAAGCCGAACAAGACACCTGTGCGCGCCTGCTCGAAAAGTCCCAGGAGGCGTTTCTGCTCGCCATAGAACTCTACAACCGCCCGACCATCCGCTACCACGCCGAGGGGTGCTGCTTCTTCCTCTGCAACGCCTGGGAGCTCATGCTCAAGGCGTATATCATCCGGGAGTTCGGCTACGAGGTCGTGTATTACCCCGGTAGCGACCGCACACTCTCGCTCTCCGACTGTCTCAAGAAGGTCTCCACCAACGAGAACGACCCGCTGCGCCTCAACATGGAGGTGGTCGGGGAGTTCCGCAACACAAGCACGCATTTCGTCACGGACGAGTACGAGCTGTTCTACGGCCCCGTCCTGCAGGAGTGCGTCAAGTTCTATGAGGAGAAGCTGCGTGAGCTTCACGGCATCGAGATCAGTGACCGCATTCCAGAGAACTACCTGGCGCTTTCCGTGCGCCGCGGCGATGTGGACTATGACGTCATCAAGGCCCGTTACCCACGCGAGGTGGTCGAGAAGATGCTCGAGCTGGGCTCTTCAATCGTCGCTAGCCGATCGGGCGGAACGGGCATCGGCTATGCCACCGAGCTGCGCCTTACAAAGAAGAAGGGAGAGGGCATCCCCGTGCGGATCGCAAGTGACGCCGATGCGGCCGTGTCCATACTCCACTCCCTCACAGACCCTATCAATAAATACACCTACCGGACGAAGCGGGGCTCGGACTTCATTCGCCGTAAGCTCAACAAGGAGGGCATAACTCTTCTGGTGAAGGACGAGCCGAAGGAGTTCAACACGTTCCACTTTGGCGTCTTCGTCGACTTCTACAACATGAAGGGAAACGACGCCTATTCTTACAACCTGTCCTTGGGAGGCGAGCAACCCAGCTGGGGGTATTCTCAACAGGCCATCGACCTTATGCTTCAGGAGATTCGCCGCGACCCCGAGCACGTCATCGACAGCATGCGCGCCGAGCTTAGCAGGCGCAGGTCGAAGGAAAGGTAAGGCCACTAGACAGCAGGAAAGCCGACCCCAGGAGCAAGGGAATTCTAAGCAATCCGAAGATGCCTACCCCCATTCGGGGACCCAGCTTTGTTCCACCCAAGTCGGCTTCACTGTGTTTGGATTCTACCACGGGAGCCATCTTTTTAGAACCCCTACCGAGCTGCCGTTGTTCCGGCCCCCAACTCCCCGGCACGCGCCCGGCTGTCGGCTCGTCCTCCCCGTACCACTTGCAGCGGTACTCCCAGGGCTGCATGGTCACGCCCACCTCGAGCATGTCCTGTTCATTCTCGGCAGCCGTGTCGGTCACGATGGAGTCGTCGAGCATCACGCGCACCTCGCCCTCGTCGGGAATGCTCTCCCCGGGCCCGCGCGAGACCTCCATGACCGCAAGTCCGATGTCCACTATCGCCCTTTCGAGCCTGTTCTCGTGTCTGCGTATGTTGCGGAGAAGCTCAGAGTTGTCCGAGGCCACTTCCGTCGCCGTCTTCACGTAGCCCGAGTTGTCGAAGTCAAAGTAGGTGATGCCGAAGCCCTGATCGTGTCCCCAAAGTTGCTGTAAGCGTCACTTCGTCTGACCGCTAGAAGAAGCGGCCATCGCCTAGGACATTCTATTGCGAAGTAAAGGATTCGAAGAAGGGACGATGGCCGCCATGGACGGTTCGGGGCAGCGGGCGGGCGTCACGGGCGAGATACCCAGGTTCGATGGCGGGACGGTAGGCATCCGGGAGCCGTCCGCATCATGGCGGAATCCCTCGTCAACGGGATCGTGGGCGCCCGGGCGGGGGATGCGCGCGCCGACGGCGACCGGCGCGACGGATACCGCGAGCGTCCGCCCGTCGCCTCCGTCGGTACGACCGGCCCGCGCACCCCCAAGCCCAGGCGGGGCACCTACTTCCCCGACGACCCGCTCGCGCGCTGCTCGCGCGTCGACCGCGCGGCCGTCGCCGCGGTCTCCGAGATGGTCGCGGGCGGGGTCCCCGCCGGGAAGGCGGCGAGGGCCGCCTCCGCCCCCGGGGCGGACCGCATGGGCGCGGGCCGGGTGTCGAGGGCCTGCGGGTCCCCCACCCGCATGCCCGGGGCCGTGTTCGCCGAGATGGATGGGGAATGGGCATCGAGGCGCCGGTTCACCGGGGATTCGATCGCGAGGGCATACGGGAAGGACGCGGGCGTTCCCGCGGCTTCCTGCACGGGGGACGCCGGGAGGCATGCCGAGCGCATCGTCGAGCCCGTGGCGGCGGATAATCCGATAGGAGGGAAGGCGGCATGATGTTGTAGTGGGATGACGATCGGATTCTAGGCGATTGCACCAACAATCGGAACACTACCTCCAAGCGTTTGAAACCAGGGGATTTGCGACTACGGGCATGGGGTCTACTTGAGCGCACCTCCAAAACCAACACCGATCGGGAAAAGTATTCAGGTACGATGGAGAACTCACACCAAACCGTCGACGGGAGGCCCCATGGCGCAACCGCTCATCTTCATCGTCGAGGACGATGCCGCGATTCGCGGCGAGCTCGTGGAGGTTCTCGAGCGCGAGGGCTTCGCCACGGCGTTTTGCGCCTCGTTCGACGCGGTCGCCTCAGATGCGCTGGCCGCCTCGCCCGACCTGGTGCTCCTCGACCTCACGCTGCCGGGCACCGACGGGCAGTTCGTCTGCCGCGAGCTGCGCGCCTCGAGCGAGGTTCCCATCATCGTGCTGACCTCGCGCGTGACGGAGGTCGACGAGGTCATGAGCATGAACCTCGGCGCTGACGACTTCATCTCCAAGCCCTACCGCGCCCGCGTGCTGGTGGCACGCATCCAGGCGCTGCTGCGCCGGTCGAGTGCGACGGAGCCCGTGCTGCCGTGCCATAACGGGGTCGAGCTCGACCCCGCGCGTTCGCTCGCCCGCGCCGCAGGCGGCACCGTGGAGCTCACCAAGAACGAGATGCGCATCTTGTCGCTGCTCGTGGGCCGCGCCGGGCAGATCGTCTCGCGCGAGGAGATCATGCGCGACCTCTGGGACTCCGAGGCCTTCGTGGATGACAACACCCTCACCGTGAACGTCAACCGCCTGCGCGCCACGCTCGCCAAGATCGGCGTGACGGACTACCTGGTCACGCACCGTGGCCGCGGGTACTCGGTGTAGGCCATGAACCTTGCGCGCTACCTTTTGGACTCGGCCTCGACGCTCGCGACCTCGCTCGTGGGCGGTGTCCTCGCGGCCTTCGTGGTGCGGCAGGCGGGGGCGAGCCTGCCGCTTAGCGCGCTCGTGGCGGTGATCGTGCTCGCCGCGGGCGTCGTGGCGGTGCTGGTGTCCTACGGCAGGCGGGCGAGGTTCTACCGCGAGGTGGAAGACCTCGCGGCGAGCGGCGGGGACGCGGCGGGGCTGATGGACCTGGTCGAGGAGCCGGACTTTTTGGAGGGGCGCCTGGCGTACGAGGCGATCCGCTCCTGCGCCAAGCTCTCGCGCGACGAGGCCGCCGCGTCGCGGCGCCGTGTGCACGAGTACCGCGAATACATCGAGGCCTGGGTGCACGAGGCCAAGAGCCCGCTCGCCGCGGCGCACCTGATGGCCGAGAACCTGCGAGCCGACCCCGCCGTGCCCGATGCCGCCGCCGACCGCGCGGCGGCGCTGGACGAGGAGCTGGACCGCGCGGAGGGCTATGTGGAGCAGGCCCTGTTCTTCGCGCGCTCCGAGGCCCTCGACCGCGACTACCTCATCCGCGCCCACGGCCTGCGCGAGCTGGTGGGCGCCACCCTGCGTGACAACGCGCGCCTGCTCATCGGCGCGCACGTGGCGCCGCGGCTGGGCGAGCTGGACCTCGAGGTGTTCACGGACGAGAAGTGGATGCGCTTCATCCTGGGCCAGGTGGTGCAGAACAGCGTGAAGTACGCCCGCGCGGAAGGGGCCGAGGTCTCCTTTGCCGCCGAGCTCCTGGACGAGGGCGCCTCCTCGGAGCGCGTGGTGCTCTCCGTACGCGACAACGGCCGCGGCGTCTGCGCGGCGGACCTGCCGCGCGTGTTCGACAAGGGCTTCACCGGCGAGGCAGGGCGCTCGGGCAAGAAGTCCACGGGGATTGGGCTCTACCTGGTGCGGCGCCTCTGCGACAAAATGGGCGTGGCCGTGGAGGCCGATTCGGCCGCGGGCGAGTTCTTCGAGGTGCGGTTCGGTTTCCCCACCAACAAATACCACTACTTCGAGCGCTGAGCTCGGCACCTCCGTGCAGGGGGCGGGGACCGTGCGCGACCCGTTCCCCGCCCCCTGCCAGCGACTCGGTCACGCTCTCACGGCGGGGAGGGATGGAAGTGCCCCTTCCCAAAAAGCGATCCGCCTCAGCGATGGTCGCGGTGCGTGCCGCCTCGCGCCCTTCCGAAGCGAACTGAGGAAAAGCCCCGGCGAAACCGTGGGAACGGGCATCGGTCCTGGGCACGTTGGAACTGCGTGCCCATGTTCGTTTTGCACGTTCCCCGGTTTCGCCGGGGCCTTTCCCAGTCTCGCGAGGACCGCGCGTGGCGGCACGCGCGGCGACCCGGGGTCGCGAGGCGAAAACCGTGGCTCTACTTCACCACGAGGATGTCGCAATCCGTGTTGCGCAGCAGGAACGTGGAGATGGAGCCCAAGAGGGCGTACTTGATGCTGGAGAGGCCGCGGGCGCCGCAGAGCACCAGGTCGGGCTTGATCACGTCGAGCATCTCGTCCTTCAGGGTCTCGCGAATGCGGCCGGCGCGGATCACGACCTCGACCGAGGGGATGTCCGGGTTGGCCTTGGCCTCCTCCAGCTGCGTGGCGATGGAGTTCTTGAAGGCCTCCTCAAGGCCGTTCACCAGGTCGACCGGGTAGGAGCCGGCGGACTCGAGCGCCGTGGAGTCGATGACGTGGCCGATGATGAGCTGGGCGCCGTTGTTGGCCGCGACCTTGATGGCGCGCGCCAGCACGAAGTCCTGCTGCTCGGTGCCGTCCAACGAGACGAAAATCTTGGAATAGCCCTCGTTCATGGTTTCCTCCTTGCGTCCGCGCGGACCGCATCGCCCGCTGCGTGCATTGCCATAGCGCAGTTATACCCCCATCTCGTATCCGCGCCGTCCACGAATCCGTGAACGGGGGAGCGCCGCCGTGAGCGCGCCCCGTGCGAGTTCTGTCGAATTTGGGGCCCCGTGCGCCGGCGCGCCGCAAGCGCGATAATGGGCCCACATGCAAAGCGATGCGCAGGGGAGATACGTCCGTTGGATATCATCGAGCTGTTGAAATCGGCCTTCATGGGCCTGGTCGAGGGCATCACCGAGTGGCTGCCCATCTCCTCCACGGGGCACATGATCCTCGTGGACGAGTTCGTCAAGCTGAACGTGTCCGAGACCTTCTGGAACATGTACCTCGTGGTGATCCAGCTGGGCGCCATCCTGGCCGTGTGCGTGATGTTCTTCGGCGACCTCAACCCCTTCGCCCCGTCCAAGGGGCGCGACGGCCGCCGGGACACCTGGAAGCTCTGGGGCAAGATCGTGCTCGGCTGCATCCCGGCCGCGGCGATCGGCCTGCCGCTGAACGACTGGATGGAGGAGCACTTCTACAACGCGCCCGTGGTGGCGCTCGCGCTCATCGTCTACGGCGTGGCGTTCATCGCGATCGAGTCCTGGCGCGCGAGCCGTAGGCGCTCCGGTGCCGTGGCCGCCGCCCGCCCGGCCGGCGCGCACTTCGCCAACGCCTCGGCGGCCGCCCCCGACACCGCCCCCGACGACGCCGACTTCGGCGCCATCGCCTCGCTTGAGGACCTCTCCTGGAAGACGGCCCTCGGCATCGGCTGCTTCCAGGTGCTCTCGCTCGTGCCCGGCACCTCGCGCTCCGGCTCCACCATCATTGGCGGCTTGCTTCTGGGCTGCACCCGCACCGTGGCCTCCAAGTTCACGTTCTTCCTGGCCATCCCCGTGATGTTCGGCGCGAGCCTGCTCAAGGTGGTCAAGTTCTTCGTGAAGGGCGGCTCCTTCGGGGCGAGCGAGCTCGCGATCCTGGGCGTGGGCTGCGCCGTGGCCTTCGTGGTGTCGCTCGTGGCCATCAAGTGGCTCATGGGCTTCGTGCGCCGGCACGACTTCAAGGCTTTTGGCGTCTACCGCATCGCGCTGGGCGTCCTGGTGTTGGGTTACTTCCTGATCTTGGTACCCGCGCTGGGGCTCTAGTCCGCCCTCTTGCACAGCCCTCTTCCAAACGCCCCGGGTGCCCTATCGTGAACTGCATCCCAAAACATGGACGGGACAAATAAAACCTAAGCCGCTAAGGACCGGTTCCGGGACTCTCCCGGGGTCGGCCCTTTCAGTTTAACCTGTCGCCTCCTGGTGTTCCTGTGGACGATGTGGGCGTCTAGATTCCTCTTGAGCCCCTCGAGGCTCGGCCATTCTTTACCCCTGAAGAACTCGTCCTTTATATGGCCGAATACCTGCTCGGTCGCTCCGTTGTCAGGGCATCCGACGAGATGGACGACCTCGTCTCTTAAACCTAATACCAGTTAGATACCTCTTGCCGACGGTTCCCTACCGGCGGCCGATTGAGGCGGCTTGGCTGTCTTCTCCTTCCGTTCAAAACGTATGGTTGCATGACGTCCCGGCCCCGCTCGCGCCCGTGAAGCGAGCGGGGCTTTCGTATCACGGGGGACGTGCACCAAGGAAGGAGATGTGTATGAGAAAGAAGGGCTTCGGCCTCGTCGAGGTACCGGGGGAGGGGCGCTCCGGTAGGCGGATGCTCGTCGCGACCGCCGTGGCGTTTGCGATCGCCTCGCCGCTTGCGGCACCCGCGACCGTTTACGCCGACGGCTATTCGGGTCCGCTCAAGTGCGTCGAGCAGGTCCAGGTCGCGCAGGGCGAGGGAAACGTCGTCGACGTCACCTTCAACGACGATGTGCACGGCAAGATCACCTTTTTGGACAATGGGGTCTTCCGCTACAACGTGGACCCAGAGGGCGAGTTTTCCGAGTACGCCGAGCCGCGCAGCGAGGCGCATGTCGCTAAGATCCAGGCGCAGCCCGATAACTCCGACAAGTATGACAAGCCCGCGGCGACCGTGAGCGAGACCGACACGGTGTTCGAGATCACGGCGGGCGATGTGACCGTCGTGCTCGAAAAGGCCACGGGTAAGCTCTCCATCAAGGCCGGGGGCAAGACGGTCATGAGGGAGAAGGAGCCGCTGTCGATCGGCGAGGGCGGGACGGTCCAGACGCTCGGCAAGGAGGACGGCGAGAACTTCTTCGGCGGCGGTACGCAGAACGGCCGCTTCATCCATACCGGCAAGAACATCAACATCGTGAACGAGAGCACATGGGTCGACGGCGGCGTCGCGAGCCCCAACCCGTTCTATTGGTCGAGCGATGGCTACGGCGTGCTGCGCAACACCTTTGCCGAGGGCTCCTACGATTTCGGCAAGTCCGATGGCTCCACGGTCACCGCGACGCATAACGAAGACGAGTTTGATGCTTATTACTTCGTGAGCGCCGATAGCGACGTCACCGATATCGCCCAGGATCTGCTACGGGGTTACTTCGACGTCACGGGCAATCCCGTCCTGTTGCCCGAGTACGCCTTCTACCTAGGGCATCTCAACGCGTATAACCGCGACTCCTGGAGTACCGACGGCTCTAACGGCGGCAAGGCGTGGAGTTACAAGGATTCCGTGACCGGCGAGGTCACCACCCTGTACGAGAAGAACATGCAGGGAGACGACCAAGTGGCGGCTGGTCAGTACATCGAGACCCTCAACGGCGCGCTCGCCAAGGACGCCGCGGAGACCATGCCCGGCGTGATGGCCGGCCGTGAGTTTTCCGCCCGGGCGGTGATCGACCGCTACGCCGAGAACGACATGCCGCTCGGATGGTTCCTTCCCAACGATGGTTACGGCGCGGGCTACGGCCAGAACGGTTACTTCAAGACCGGCGGCGTCAACGAGGACGGCACGAGCAGCCCCGAGCGTCTGAAGGCCGTCGCGGACAACGTCGAGAACCTTCGTGAGTTCACCGAGTACGCGAACGCGAACGGTGTGGCAACGGGCCTGTGGACCCAGTCCGACCTGAAGCCCGACTCCAACCCCGGCACGGCGTGGCAGCGACTTCGCGATTTCGAGGCGGAGGTCAAGACCGGCGGCGTGACCGCCCTCAAGACCGACGTGGCATGGGTGGGCGACGGTTACTCCTTCGCGCTCGACGGCGTCAAGCAGGCTTACGACATCGTGACGACCGGCGTCTCCAAGCGCCCCAACATCGTGTCGCTCGACGGCTGGGCGGGCACGCAGCGCTACGCGGGCATCTGGACGGGCGACCAGTACGGCGGCGACTGGGAGTACATCCGCTTCCATGTACCCACCTACATCGGCCAGAGCCTGTCGGGCAACCCCAACATCGGCTCGGACACCGACGCCATCTACGACGGCGAGGACCCCGTCATCACCACGCGCGACTACCAATGGAAGGCCTTCACGCCGCTGATGCTCGACATGGACGGCTGGGGCAGCAAGGCTAAGACGCCGTTCACCGACGGCGACCCCTACACGGGTATCTCCCGTATGTACCTGAAGCTCAAGAGCCAGCTCATGCCGTATATCTACACGACGGCAGCCTCTGCGGCCAACATCGACACGGGCAACGGCGACACCGGCCTGCCCATCGTGCGCGCCATGCTCCTCGAGGAGAACAACGACTACACGGCGAGCACCGAGGCGCAGTACCAGTACATGCTCGGCGACTCGTTCCTGGTTGCCCCGATCTATGAGGGCCTGCAGGTCGACGAGGAGGGCAACGATGTCCGTAACGGCATCTACCTGCCCGGTGACGAAGACGACATCTGGATCGACTACTGGAGCGGTACGCAGTACCGCGGCGGTCAGGTGCTCAACAACTTCGAGGCCCCGCTGTGGAAACTCCCGGTCTTCGTGAAGGCCAACGCCATCATCCCGATGTACGAGGCGAACAACAACCCCCAGGCGATCACCGAGACGAACCCCGAGGGCCTGGACCGGACGAAGCGGATCACCGAGTTCTTCGCCACTGAGGGCGAGGGTTCCTTTACGGGTTACGAGGATGACGGCTCGACCGCGATCGCCACCGTCGACGAGTCCGATGAGGCCTACGGCAGCCAGAACGACGTCACGTACGGCGGCCATGTGTCGACCAAGTACACCTCCAAGGTGGGTGACGGCACCGGCATCTTCACCATCGGCGCCTCCGAGGGGAGCTACGAGGGGTACGAGCCGGGCCGTGAGAGCACCTTCGTGGTGAACCTGTCCGGTGACCCCGCCAAGATGGATATCACCGCCCAGAACGGGGACCAGGAGCTCGCTCTCAAGAAGGCCGAGAACAAGGACGCCTTCGACGCGGCGACGCCCGGCAGCGGTGAGGCCGTGTACTTCTACGATGCGGCGCCCAACCTGAACACGGCTCCCGAGGACGAGGCGTTCTCCAAGACGGCGATTACCACGACACCCAAGCTCTACGTCAAGTTCGCCAAGACCGATGTGTCCGAGAACGCGCAAACGCTCACGGTCAAGAACTTCTCCAACACGGGCGAGGCCCCCAGCGAGTCCGACCCCGTGATCGACACGCTTGCCGCGCCCGCTCCCGCCGCGGTCGATGACGAGATCACGCCGACGAGCATCAAGATCGCGTGGGAGACCGTGGACGGCGCCACGTCCTACGACCTCTTGGTCGACGGCCGATACGGTGTATCCTCCAACAAGACCACCTTCATCCAGAAGGGCCTGCCCTACGACAGCTCTCATACCTACCGGGTTCGCGCCCGCAACAGCGAGGGCGTGTCGGAGTGGAGCGAGGAGCTGACCGTTCGTACGGCGCTCGACCCGTGGCGCAACACCCCCTCCCCGGTGAGCGCGAAGCTTTCCGGCGAGGCCTGGGGCGGCTACGAGGAGAAGTTCGCGTTCGACCACAAGTCGAGCGCCAAGGAAGGCTGCATGCTTTCCGGCTACAACGCGGACGGCTCGCTGGACGCGACCGGTTGGCACCTCGATATCGACTATGGCCTGGGCTACCAGTTCGAGAGCCTCGACTACTACACCTCCAGCTTCGGCTACGCCCAGGTCCTGAAGGTGGAGTCGAGCCTGGACGGCGCGCACTGGACCGACCAGGGGACCTATAACCTCGAGGAGATGCCGGACCCCGACTGCAAGTCCATTACCTTCGAGAAGCCGGTCGTGGCGCGCTATGTCCGTCTTACCTGCGAGAAGACGAGACGCTACTTCACGGCTGCCGAAATCTGCCTCAACAAAGTCGATGGCACCAAGGGCTTCGCCGTGGGCTCCCTCTCCGGTTCCGATTCCTGCACCGATCTGGATTACAACAACCTGGACGGCCAGGTAATCGGCGTCGAGAACCGTGGCGGCGAGGAGGGAAGGTTCGCGACGATCGCGAGCCATTACCTCGACCTGAACGGCAACGGCGCCTACGATGTCTACGACCTGGCACACTTCATGGCGGGTTACGCCCCGAACGACAAGGACGCGAAGGCCGCCGGCAAACTCGAGGTCACCGCCGACCGCGCGAGCGCCAAGGCGGGTGACGTCGTCACCGTGCAGGTGAGGGCGAACGGCGTGGAGAATGCCAACGCCTTGGGTGCGCTCGTCCATTTTGACGACGCGAAGTATGAGTTCGTGGGAGATTCCCTCAAGGTGAGCGACAAGCTCGCCGGCATGAAGAACCGCTCGGTCGCCAAGACCAAGTACACCGACGGCAAGCAGAGCGTGAACGTCTCTCTTGTGAACGAGGGAAAGAAGGACCTCTACTCCGGCGAGGACGTGATGGCGACCTTCCAGCTCAAGGCCAAGGTCGACGTCGACGTGGACCTGGAGAGCTCCACGTGGGTCGTCGGTTCGCTGCTCGACTTCTCCGAGGGGGGCTGGGCGGCAGCGCTGGACAAGGACGAGCTGCGGGGCCTGGTCGACGCCATCAAGGCGGAAGGGCTTTCCGCCGCGGACTACACGGTGGACAGCTGGAAGGTGCTCGAGCTCGCCCTGGCGGACGCCGAGCGCCTGCTCGCTGATGGCGGGACCACCCAGGAGACCGTCGACCAGTGCCTGGCAGCCCTCAAGGAGGCGCGCGAGAACCTGGTCAAGACTAGCGTCGACCCGGTCGAGAACCCGACGCGGGAACAGCTCGGCGAGCTGGTCTCCAAGGCGGATGCGATCGACACGGCCGGCAAGACCGAGGCTTCCGCCCAGCGTCTGGCCGACGCCATCGCGCGTGCCCGCAAGGTATTCGAGCAGGAGGGCGCCACGCCCGAGCAGCTCAAGCAGGCCTATGACGAGCTTCGCGCCGCGATCGACGGTCTTGAGGACGCAGGGCCCATCGAGGCCGCTCGCGCCGCGCTCAAGGACCTGATCGCCCAGGCGGAGAAGATCGACACCGAGGGCAAGACAGCTGCGTCCGTCACCGCGCTCGCCGACGCGATCTCTGCTGCGAAGGAGGTCCTGGAGGACGAGAACGCCTCCGCGGCTGACCTCGACGCCGCCGCGACGGAGCTCCAGGCTGCGATCGACGGTTTGGAGGACGCCGGCACCGTGCCGCCGACCGATGGCGAGAATCCGAGTGGCAAGACCGATAGCGGGGAGCTGCCCAAGACCGGCGACGACAGCGCGCTGGGTGTCATGGGCGCCGCTGCCGCCAGCCTCATGGCCCTGGGCGCCGGGGTCGTCTCCTTCCTGAGGGGTCGCGGTCGCCAGCGCTAGCGATTGCATGCAGCCGCCGATCCCATCGCGTATGGGGTCCGAGACGCCCCGGATGCCTCATCGGTGTCTGGGGCGTCTTGCATCGAGCCACGTTAAATCCGCACGTACGGGGTAATGCGTCTGGATATGGTAACGATTTTATCTGGTAAGGTTGGCAACGTGACTTTCTAATCGGCTTAAGGAAGGGGACACATGGATCAGTTCTTCAAGCTCAAGGAGCGCGGTAGCAGCGTCGGCACGGAGGTCCGTGCTGGCCTCACCACGTTCCTCGCGATGGCCTACATCATCGCGGTGAACCCGGGGCTGCTCGAGGCCGCCGGCATCCCGTCCGTCGCCGCGGTGACCGCCACCTGCCTGGGCGCGGGTATCATGACCATCTGCATGGGCTTGTTCGCCAACCGCCCGCTGGCCTGCGCTTCGGGCATGGGCATCAACGCCACCTTCGCGTTTGTGCTCGCCACGCTGCCGGGCGGCGACTGGCGCACCGCGAGCGCGATCATCTTCGTGGAGGGCGTCGCGATCTTGCTGCTGGTGCTCTGCGGCCTGCGCGAGGCCATCATGGACGCGATCCCCGTGTCGCTGCGCCACGCCATCTCCGCCGGCCTGGGCCTGTTCATCGCCATGATCGGCCTCAAGGACGGCGGCATCATCGTGGCGAACGAGTCCACCATGGTGGCGCTCGGCACGGTGTGCGACCCCATGTTCATCATGGGCCTGGTCTCCATCGTCGCCACCGTTGTGCTGCACGCGCTCAAGGTCCCGGGCGCGCTGCTGCTGGGCATCGTCGTGGCGGTGCTCGCCGGCATCCCGCTGGGGCTCACCCAGGCGCCCGCGGGGCTCGTCTCGGGCCTGGACTTCTCCAGCTTCGGCGCGCCCTTCCAGGCGGGCGAGGACGGCACCATGGCGCTCGTCAAGGTGCTTACCGACCCCACCATGCTGGTACTGGCTTTCTCGCTCATGATGAGCGACTTCTTCGACACCATGGGCACCGCCATGGCCGTGGCCAAGCAGGGCGAGTTCCTGAACGAGGACGGCACCGTCGAGGACATCAAGCCCATCCTTATCGTGGACTCCGCGGCGGCTGCCATGGGCGGCGTCTTCGGCTCCTCGTCGCTCACCACCTTCGTCGAGTCCTCCTCGGGCGCGGCCGACGGCGGCCGCTCCGGCCTCACCTCCATCACGACGGGTGTCCTGTTCATCCTGGCGGCGTTCTTCGCCCCGGTCATCGGCGTGATCAACGGGGCCGCCACCTGCGGCGCCCTGGTGTTCGTGGGCTTCCTCATGATGAGTGAGATCACCGAGATCGATTGGACCGACCTGCTCGACGGCTTCCCGGCATTCCTGATCGTGGCGGGCGTGTCCTTCACCTACTCCATTTCCAACGGCATCGGCCTGGGCTTCATCGCCTACGTGATCGTGGCCGCGGTGACGGGCCGGCTCTCCCGCGTGAAGCCGCTCATGTGGGTAGCCGCGCTGGCGTTCTTGGTGTACTTCCTCATGCTTTAAGGAGGAGATCCGTTATCCGATAGCGGTTGTCGAGGGCCCCGCGCCGTGCGGGGCCCCTTTTGGAAAGGAAGTGACATGGCGAGGCAGGTTCGCGAGGTCATCGGCGTGGATGACCGCGTCTCCGTGGGGCGGGCGATCCCCCTGGGTATCCAGCACATGATGAGCATGTTCGGCTCCACGGTGCTGGTGCCGGTGCTCACGGGGCTCGACCCCAACGTGGCCATCATGTGCTCGGGCATCGGCACCATCTGCTACCTGCTGGTGACGGGCAACAAGATTCCCAGCTACCTGGGCAGCAGCTTCGCGTTCATCTCCCCGATCCTGGCCGTGGGCGCCACGCGCGGGCTCGACGCCGCCATGAGCGGCGTGATCGTGGCCGGCATCGTGTTTTTGGCGGTGGCGGGCATCATCCGGCTGGTGGGTACCGGCTGGCTCGACCGCCTGCTGCCGCCGGTGCTGGTGGCGAGCGTGATGGTGGTGATCGGCGTGGGGCTCTCCGCCACGGCGGCCAACATGGCGTTCATGGCCACGGGCGCCGACGGCGCCACGGCCTTCAACGGCGTGGGCGCGCTGGTGGCGGCGGTGACGCTCGCCGCCGCGGTGGTGTTCTCCAGCATGGGCGGCATCTTCGGGACCATCCCCGTGCTGCTTTCCATCATCGTGGGCTACCTGGCATCGGTGCCGCTGGGCCTGGTGGACTTCTCCCCGGTGGCCGAGGCCGCCTGGGTGGGCCTGCCGCACGTGAACATGCCGCGCTTCGACGCGGGCGCGGTGGCGCTCATCGCGCCCGTGGCCGTGGTCACGGTGATCGAGCACATCGGCCACCTGCTCGCGGTGGGCGAGATCGTCGACCGCGACTACCTCCGCATGCTGCCGCGCTCGCTCGCCGGCGACGGCATCTCTTGCGTGATCTCGGGCTTTTTGGGCGGCCCTCCCACCACCACCTACGCGGAGAACATCGGCGTCATGAGCGTGACGCGCGTGTACTCCACGCAGATCTTCTGGTACGCGGCCGGTTTCGCGCTGATCGTGGGTGGCTTTTGCCCCAAGCTCGCGGCGCTCGTGCAGTCCATCCCCAACCCGGTCATGGGTGGCGTGTGCCTGCTGCTGTTCGGACTCATCGCCAGTAACGGCCTGCGCATGCTCGTGACCAACAAGGTGGACTTCGACCAGAACCGCAACCTGATGATCGCCTCCGTGGTCATCATCCTGGGCGTGGGCATGGAGTGTTCCGGCATCTCCATCCCGCTGGGCGACTACACCCTGCCCGGTATGGCCACCTCCACCCTGGTGGGCATCCTGCTCAACCTGATCCTGCCCGCGGCGCCCCAGGGGAGCGGCGCGGAGTAGGGGCGGGGCCGCGGCCCCACCCGCATAGGCGTTGCGCGACCCGGCGCGGGGAAGGCCCTCCGCAGACGGCATAAAGTTTTTGTTGGTTTGAGCTGAGGGCGGGCCTCCTATACCCTT
>Cebus_capucinus_imitator_PRJNA485217_SSR024__coassemble_901_pt1 | contig 33253 bp, 31 predicted proteins | sample Cebus_capucinus_imitator_PRJNA485217_SSR024__metabat2_low_PE_009 | metagenome-assembled genome bin Cebus_capucinus_imitator_PRJNA485217_SSR024
GAAGGGTATAGGAGGCCCGCCCTCAGCTCAAACCAACAAAAACTTTATGCCGTCCGAGGAGACCGGCTTTGCGCGCGGATATGGGATCGAGACGGCGAGACGGGCCTTAGTCCACGGCCTCGGCGAGCTTCTCGGCTCGGTCGGCGGCGGCCAGGGCGTCGATCACGTTGGCCAGCTGGTCGCCCAGCAGCACGCCGTTGTAGGTGCTGTTGAAGCCGATACGGTGGTCGGTCACGCGGTCCTGCGGCTGGTTGTACGTGCGGATCTTCTCCGAACGGTTGCCGTGGCCGATCTGGCTGGCGCGCTCGGCGCCCAACTCGGCCTGCTGGCGCTCCAGCTCCATCTCGTACAGGCGGGCGCGCAGCATCTGCATGCAGACCTCGCGGTTCTGGATCTGCGAGCGCTGCTCCTGCGACTGCACCACGGTGTTGGTGGGCAGGTGGGTGATGCGTACGGCGGAGTACGTGGTGTTCACGCACTGGCCGCCCGGGCCGCTCGCGCAGTAGGTGTCGATGCGCAGGTCGGACTGCTCGATATGGATGTCGATGTCCTCGGCCTCGGGCAGCACGGCCACGGTTGCCGTGGAGGTCTGGATGCGGCCCTGGCTCTCCGTCTTGGGGATGCGCTGCACGCGGTGCACGCCGGACTCGTACTTCATGACGGAGAAGACCTTGTCGCCCTCCACCTTGAACTCGATGCTCTTGAAGCCGCCGGCCTCGCTGGGACTGGAGTCCAGCACCTGGACCTTCCACTTCTTGGACTCGCAGAAGCGCTGGTACATCTTGAAGAGGTCGCCCGCGAAGATGGCCGCCTCGTCGCCGCCGGCGGCGGAGCGGATCTCCACGATGGTGTCCTTCTCGTCGTTGGGGTCGCCCGGGATGAGCATGAACTTGATGTCTTCCTCGAGCTGCGGGAGCTTCTCCTCGTTCTCGGAGATGTCCATCTGGAGCATCTCCTTCTCGTCGGAGTCCGTGGCCTCGCGGAGCATCTCCTTGGCGGCCTCGATGTCGTCGAGCGCGGCGATGTACTCGCGCGCGGCGCGGACGAGGTCGGCCTGGTGCGCATGCTCCTTGGCCAGGCGCATGTACTCCTTTTGGTCCGCCACCACGGTGGGGTCGGAGAGCTTCTTCTCCAGCTCGGCGTAGGCGGCGATGAGTTTCTCAAGCTTGTCGCGCATGGGTTCTCCTTATGCGTCGGGAATCTCTCGGTCGGCGCGCGATCGCTGCGCGCGGGTTGGCCGGCTCGTGCCGGCGCGGTTCCAAGCCCAGCTAGAGCTCGTCTTTGAGTAGCAATCCCCTGTACATGGCGACCTCCGGTCCCTTGCGAACAACCGTCCTACTATACCCCAAATGGGTCGATTGTCTCCTGTCCCCATTCAACCCATTCGACCCGTTCGACTCGTTCGACGCTAGATGAGCGTGATGGTGAAGGTGCGCTCGTCCACCTGGCCGGGCGCGAGCACCGTGATGTTGTTCTTGTGCTCGAAGACGTCGTCCTCGCTGGTAAGGGTCGCGTGCCCCGTCCAGGGCTCCAGCGCCACGAAAGGCGCGTCGCCGGCGGCCGACCAGATGCCGATGAAGTCGAAGCCCGGGAAGTCCACCTTGATGCCGCGACCCGAGACGCGGCCGCGCAGGGTGAGGGTGTTGCCCGGCACGTGCGAGAGCATCACGGCGTCGTCGTCGAAGGTGCGGTGCGTGAGCGGCATGGTGTCCGAGGCATCGACGGCGAGCGTGGTCTTATCGAAGGTGAGCAGCCCGCCCTCAGCGATCTTGGGCGCCACGCAGGTCCAGGGCTCGGTAAAGGCCAGCTCGTAGTCATCGAAGCCCTCGCCCTCGGCGCCCGGCACCGGCACGTTGAACGCGGGATGGCCACCCACGGAGAACGGCAGGTCGACGCTGCCGGTGTTGGTGACGGTGAAGGTCTGTGCCAGCGTGACCTCGCCGGTGATGGCGTAGGTCATGTTGAGCTTGAAGTCGAAGGGGAAGGCCGCGCGGGTCTCGGGGGTGCTCACGAGCTCGAAGGTGACCGCGGAGCCGTCCTCGGAGACGCTCGCCACCTCGTGCTCCACGGTGCGCGCCACGCCGTGACGGCCCATATGCGCGGGGCCCTGGGCGGTCTCGGCGCAATCGCCGCGCAGCGAGCCCACCATGGGGAAGAGCACCGGGGCGGTCTTGCCCCACCAGCGCTCGTCGCGCTGCCAAAGATACTCGGCGCCGTTGCGCGTGAGGCTCATGAGCTGGGCGCCCATGGTGTCGATCTGGGCGGTCATGCCGCCCCTGGAGATGCTGACGAGGGACATGGCGGGTCCTTTCTGCCGGATGCGTTCCCACCATTGTATCCCCGCGCGCGCAGGCGACATTGGGGACAGGTCCGTTTGCCGCACGGCGGGGCGGGGCGACAACAGAGCCGGGGCGCGGCGCGCTGGCCGAGGCAGGGCGAGGCCAGCTACGGCGGGGCGGGGTGCGGCTCGGGCCAGGGCGGGGCCGGCTACGGCGGGGCGACTCTGGCCACCCTCCGTAGGCGTTTTTCAACGTAGTGAATCGATTTGTCAATCAAAATCAAAGTAGTGAAGTCCAAATTCATTACTTGCAAAAACGCCTATGCCCTGACCTGCGGTTTTAGCGGGAGAGGGTGAGGGCTCCAAGGAAATCACTTCACTACGTGCGAAAACGTCTACAAAGGGCGCATCGCGATGCGATACGGCGCGGCGACAACAGGGCCGGGGCGAATCGTCTCTTTTTCGAGGCTATGCACGCGGCCCAACAGCATGCCCAGCACGCCGATGCAAACGTGCAGGTCAGGACCGTGCGAAATCCGAGGCTATGTAACGGGCGCGCACAGCCTCGCCCAAAGGCGCCCGAAACCGTTCACGACCTCGAAAAAGAGACGATACCGAACGCACGCCTCCGTGCGCGGGCCGCCATGTGACAAATGAACCTGTCCCCAATGTCACAGCCACGGGCTAGAGCTCGCGCTCGTAGGGCATGACCTGGGCCAGGAAGCCGAGGTCGCTCAGCGCGGCCTCGATTTCGTCGAGCTGCTGCTCCGTCTCGGCGACGATGCGGTGGAAGTGGTAGCCGCTCGTCACCGTCATGAGGGGCACGCTCTTGCCGGACTGGATGTCGGCCAGGTAGCGGGCCGCGTCGCGCCGGCTGCGGATGTCCAGGTCCGCCACGATCTTGCCGTACACGCGGTGGTTCACCATCACGTTGAGCACGGTGCCGCCCAGGTCCACCACGGCGTTGAGCTCGTCGGCCATCTCCTCCTGCGTGTGGTGCACCTTCACCACCCGTGTGGGCAGCTGCGGGTTGGCACCCTCGCGCAGCACGTAGCCGCGGGCCGTGGCGATCACGTCGTGCCCGTTGGCGCGCAACAGGGCGATGTCCTGCACCACCACCTGGCGGCTCACGCCCACGGCACCCGCCAGGCGCGCGCCCGAGAGGGGCCCCTCGGCGCGGCGCAGCGCGCCCAGAATCGTCTCGCGGCGCTCATCTCCCGTCATCGGGACCCCCTCTTCTCTAGAGCACGGCTAGGAGCGCTCCCCGTCCAGCATGGTCAGGTGCTTCATGGAAAGGTCAAGGATACCAGCGGAGTGCGTGAGCGCGCCGGACGAGATATAGTCCACGCCCAGGTCGGCCAGGGCGCGGATGTTGCCGGCGTCCACGTTGCCCGAGGCCTCCACCTTGGCGCGGCCGTCGATGAGCTGCACGGCCTCGGCCATCTGCGCATGGTCCATGTTGTCGAGCATGATGATGTCCGCACCGGCCTCCAGCGCCTCGCGCACCATGCCCAGGTCCTCGCACTCCACCTCAACCGTGCAGGTGAAGCTCGCGTGCGCGCGGGCCGCGGCCACGGCGGCGGCTACCCCGCCCGCCGCGTCGATGTGGTTATCCTTGAGCATCACGGCGGTGGACAGGTTGTAGCGGTGGTTGGCGCCGCCGCCCAGCGCCACGGCCTCCTTCTCGAACACGCGCATGCCCGGGCAGGTCTTGCGGGTGTCCACCAGGCGCGTGCCCGTGCCCTCCAGCGCCGCGACCATGCGCCGCGTGTAGGTGGCGATGCCGCTCATGCGCTGCAGGTAGTTGAGGGCCACGCGCTCACCGGAGAGCAGCACGCGGGCGTCGCCGTCAACGTGGGCAAGGAGCTGGCCGGAGACCACGGCGTCGCCGTCGGCCACGAGCCGCCGGACGCGGGTGGCGGGGTCGAGCAGCTGGAAGGTCCGCTCGAACACGTCCAGACCGGCGATGACGCCCTCGGCCTTGGCGATGAGCTGCACCGTGGCCGGGCGCGGGCCGGGGCAGACCGAGGCGGTGGACACGTCCTCGAAGGTGATGTCCTCGCGCAGCGCCTGGCGGATGAGGTCGTCGGCCACCAGGCTCATGGTGATGGGGTTCATGAGGTCTCCTTTCGCATCGCGGCGCGGGACGCCGGTGCCCCGCGCCGGGCCAACGCGGCCCGCCTACGCCGCCTGCCCGTCCGCCGCGGGCGCGGACGCCGCGCACAGCGCGTCGATCGCCGCGTCCGGCACGCCGCTGGGCCGGTGCACGCCGTCGAGCGCCGGCTCGCCCGCCGCCTCCACGGCGAGCTCCTCGCCCCGGGCGATCGCCACCGCGGCGCGGCGAGCCCAGACCAGCGCCTCGAGCAGGCTGTTCGAGGCCAGGCGGTTCTTGCCGTGCACGCCGTTGCAAGCCGTCTCCCCCACCGCGAACAGCGCCGGCATGCTGGTGCGGCCGTTGCGGTCCACCCGCACGCCGCCCATGAAGTAATGCTGCGTGGGCGTCACGGGGATGGGCTCGGACAGGATGTCGCGGCCCTCCTCCACCAGGCAATGCTCGCGGATGTTGGCGAAGTGCGAGCGCACCACCTCGGGCTCCACCGAGGCGAAGGAGAGCCACTCGTAGTCCGTGCCGTCGGCACGCATCTGCTTGCGGATGGCGGCGGCCACCACGTCGCGCGGCTGCAGCTCGTCGGTGAAGCGCTCGCCCGCGGCGTCCAGCAGCACGGCGCCCTCGCCGCGGCAGCTCTCGGAGATCAGGAAGGTGCGCCCCGGCTTCTCGGAGTACAGACCCGTGGGGTGGATCTGCACGTAGTCCAGGTTCTCCTGCTCTATGCCGTGCTCCGCGGCCAGGAAGCACGCGTCGCCGGTGAGCTGCGGGTAGTTGGTGGAATGCTGGTACACGCCGCCGATGCCGCCGCAGGCGAGGACCGTCGCCGCGGCGCGGATGGCGAACGCGGGAGCCTGCGGGACGTCCGCGGACTCGGGCTCGGCTGCGGCGACACCTTCGCCCACGACCGCCCCCCGCCGCAGCTCGCTGGCTGTGAGCAGCGACTCCTCCTCGCTCACCGCGCGCGCCACGATACCCGTGCAGGTGCCCTCCTCGACCAGCAGGTCCATGCAGGCCACGTGCTCCAAGATCCGCACGTTGGGCAGGCGGCGCACCGCGGCGAGCAGCTTGGTCGTGATCTCGCGGCCGGTGATGTCCCCATGGAAGGCGATGCGCGGGCGGGAGTGCGCGCCCTCGCGGGTGAAGGCCAGGCCACCGTCCGCCTCGCGCTCGAAGTCCACGCCCAGCGCCACCAGGTCGTTGATGACCGAACGGCTGGAGCGGATCATGATGTCCACGCTCTCGCGGCGATTCTCGCCGTGGCCCGCGCGCAGCGTGTCGGCGAAAAACGCGTCGTAGTCGGACGCCTCGGGAAGAACGCAAATGCCGCCCTGCGCCAGCATGGAGTCGCACTCCTCCACCGCGCCCTTGGAGAGCATGACCACGCGCGTGCTCACGGGCAGGTTCAGCGCGGTGTAGAGCCCTCCCACGCCGCAACCCACGATCGCCACGTCGCAGGTTATATCCGAGTTCCGCATAGGGGTCCTTTCATAGAGAGGGGAGCGTGTGGACATTTGCCCGAGCGTGTGGACATTTGCCCGGGGAGAATGTCCACTCAGGAGGCCGCCAGCTCGAGCATCCGATCGAGCGTGGCCCTCGCCCGCGCCGCGGCTCCCGTGTCGAGGGGCACCGCGACCTCGCTCGCGCCCGTCTCCAGGCAGGCAGCCACCTTGGCCAGCGTGATCATGTCCATGTTGATGCAGGTGGGCACCGTCTTGGTGAAGTAGAAGCGCTTGCCCGTGCCGGCGCAGCGGCGCTCGAGCTCGTGCAGCACGCCGCGCACCGTCACGATGATGAACTCGCGCGCATCGCTTCTTTCCGCGTAGTCGATGATGCCTGCCGTGGACCCGATGTAGTCCGCCTCGGCCAGCACCTCCTCGGTGCACTCGGGGTGCGCCAGCACCAGCGCGTCGGGGTGCGCCTCCTCGGCGTCGATCAGCTCCTCCAGCGAGATGGCCTGGTGGCGCGGGCAGAAGCCGCGGTTCAAGATCACGTGCTTGCCCGGCAGCTGCTCGGCTACGTAGCGGCCGAGGTTCTGGTCGGGGATGAACAGGATGTGGCGCTGCGGCAGGGCGGCGCAGATCTTGATGGCGTTCGAGGAGGTCACGCAGACGTCGCTCCAGCTCTTGATCTCCATGGTGGAGTTGACGTAGCAGACCACCGCCAGGTCGTCGCCGTATTCGGCGCGAGCCTCGTCCACCGTGGAGCGGCGCACCATGTGCGCCATGGGGCAGTCGGCGGCGGGCTCGGGCAGCAGCACGCACTTGTCGGGGTTCAGGAGCTTGGCGCTCTCGCCCATGAACTCCACTCCGGCAAGCACGATGGTCTTGGCGGGCAGCGTCTTGGCGAGTTTGGCGAGGTAGAAGGAGTCACCCACGTAGTCGGCGACGGCCTGCACCTCCGGCGCCACGTAGTAGTGCGCGAGGATCACGGCGTCGCGCTCGGCCTTCAGCTGCTCGATGCGCGCGCGAAGGCCGTCTTCGGCCTCCCGGTCAAGGTCTCGCATGTCCGCCCCTCTCGCTCGCGTTTGCGTTGGGCGAGAGTATGGCACTTTACCTGACAAGTGACAAGACAGTTGTAAGGTCTTGTAGATTCGGTACGGCCAGCCATCCCGACAACGGAGGTCGCGCAGCGCCTGCGGAAGCGATTTAGAAAACTAGGCCACAGGCACGAGCTGTTTAGTGCCAAGAAGCTGTTTGCATCCAGGTAGTTGTTGTGTGTCAACAACGTCATGGCACACAGCAAAGGATCTACGGCTGATGCTCATTGCTCCTCCTAGATTCACTCAGTTGATCACAGAGAAAAAACCCTCGAAGAATCGTTGGGTTAGCTCCAAGACCGCAAACAGGACGATCAAACCGATTAATAACCTGGCTATTAGCTTCTTATCCATAACGATCACGCGTTCACGCAACGATGGTATTCACCAGAATGTGGCGGATACACAGAGCATGGAAGCACCCGTTGGTCCTTTCTCTTCGGAACCATTGGTTTTACGTACTTAACGCCCCCCCTCGTCGCGAACAGGGGGGGCTAACGTATAAGCAGTTTCATCTTTACCACGACGACCTCCCAAGGTTTCCGCCATCCCGCTCTTTTGAACAGTTGTAGTTCCCCGCGGGAATGACCATTCCGAAAGGCAGCAGCGCCAGAAGTGCGAGGAGGACCGATAAAAGCCAAAAGGCTCGATACCGCAAAGCGAGCTTGAGGTACGCCTTAACCATCGTACCTCCCATCTCATGACGACCATGACACATGAGATGGGAGGGTGCTGATGTTATTTTTCTGGATTTCCGGTTTTTTATTTACATGTACATCATTTTCTGAACAAGGCTACCGCTAATACGGCGCGCCGAGCGGGGCAAGCTGCTTGAGGTAGGCCCACGCGACCTGCTTTTTGCGCGGGTCGGAAAGGCTCGCCTCGAAGCCGTCGATCGTGAGGGTGCGGCGGCCCAGCACGCTCACCACCAGGCCCGGCTTGAGCATGGCGGAGTCGAAGTCCTCGATGATGGCGAGGGCGTCGGCGTAGGCCTCGCGCATGGCGTCGGCGGCAACGTCGTCCAGCAGGACCACGGCCTCGGGATCGAGCGCCTCCACCGCCTCGCGGAAGAGCCCCTGGGGCAAAAGCGCGGTGCCGGCGGGGAGGTCGGCGGTCGCGGGGTCGGCCTGCGCGGGAGCGGCTTGGGCGGGCTGCCCGGCGGCGTTCTCCCCCACCAACACGGCGGCCAAGCCGCAGAAATCCTCCGGAGCCCAGCCGATCGCCGAGAGCGCGGCCCTGAGCGCGCGGCCGTCCGCGCCGGCCATGAGCTCGCCGCCCGCGACCTCCTCGGCGTTCAGGCGCCCTTTCACCAGCAGGATCGGCGCGTAGCCGTTGCCCGTCATGAGCACGCCGCGCTCCTGGAGCGCGTCCATCTCCTGGCGCGCCTGGTCCGCGAGCGCGGCGGCGCGCTCGGCCGTGGTTATGGACATGCTGTGCCCCTTTCGTCGTGAGAGACCATTCTAGCGCGGCGTGCAAACTTTGGGCGCGCCTGGGTATAACGGGGGCAGCCGAAACCCCGCCCGCGCCGCGGGCCGTCCCATAGGAGGAACCATGGCGAACATCACCGAGGTCACCCCCGCCAACTTCGACCAGCTCCTGGGCGAGGACCTTCCCATCCTCGTCGACTTCTGGGCCCCGTGGTGCGGCCCGTGCCGTACGCTCTCGCCCATCGTGGACGAGCTTGCCGGCGAGCTGGAGGGTCGCCTGAAGGTCGCCAAGTGCAACGTGGACGACAACCAGGAACTCGCCATGAAGTACGGCGTGATGTCCATCCCCACGCTCGTCCTCTTCAAGGGCGGCCAGGAGGCGCACCGCACCGTGGGCGCCATGCCCAAGGCCCGCCTGCTGGCCGAGCTGGAGCCGCGCCTGTAAGCGTTCGGTCCCGGCCGCCTCGCCGCAACCTCAACCTCGCCTTCCTTTCCCCCGGGCGCCCCGAACCTTACGCGGGGCGCCTCCTTTTTCGGCATTGGGGGCAGGTTCATCTGTCGCATCCGCCGTGGATGGTGTGGCGTGACGGGCGAGCCTGCCCCCTGCCGCGCCCCAGGACCCGTCGATGCACGCCTCCGTAGGCGTTTTTCAACGTAGTGAACCGATTTCGCAAACGATTTGAACGTAGTGAAGTCCAACTTCAGAACTTGAAGAAACGCCTCCTCGCTGACCTGCGGTTTTATGGAACGCGTGCCGTGGCGCTTCGAAAATCACTTCACTACTTGAAGAAACGCCTACAGAACCCGCGATTCGCGTGAAGTCACCGGGCCCGCTCCCGAATCGTCCGTTTTTCGAGGTTGTGAACGGCAAGCGGCCCTAAAGCGCGAGGTTGTGAACCATCCGTGCACAACCTCGATTTTGGCACGGCTTTGACCTGCGCATTTGCAAGCGTGCCGCTCAGGCCTCCCTCAAGGCATGCACAACTACGAAAAACGGACGATTTCCCAGCTTGCGATCGACATCGGTGCTGAGGACGCCACCCCATCGCCCCCTCATGCACCCCTTCCCGCCCCGAGGTCTATACTGGCAGGCGGAACGACCACCCTACCGAGGAGGCACGATGCACGACGTCGGAATGAACATGGGCCAGCTCGAGATGAGCGTCCGCCAGATCGACGACACGATCCAGATGGCGCACGAGTGGAGCCACCTGCTGCTGCACGCCACCGAGAACTTCGACATGGAGCGCATCGGCGGTAAGCTCGAGGCCTGCATGAAGGCCCTGCACGAGGCGCACGACGCGCTCGAGGGCTACGCCGACGCCATCGAGGCCGACCACAACTCCGTCGGCTCCGTGAAGCTGGTCTAGCCGTGCACGTCCACGACCGCGCCGAGGCCGCCGACGCCGGCGAGCTCGCGCGCTTCTCCGTGGCGGTGCCGAGCGAGCTGCTCCGCGCCTTCGACGCGCAGACCGCACGCCGTGGAGACGCCGCCAACCGCTCCGAGGCCCTGCGCGACCTCATGCGCGCCTCGCTGGTGAAGGAGGAGGAGCGGACGCCCGAGGCCGAGGTCATCGGCTCGCTCACCATGATCTACGACCACCACACCGGCGACCTCACCCGCCGGCTGGACGAGGTGCAGCACGACTACACCCCCGAGATCGTCTCCACCATGCACGTGCACCTGGACCACCACAACTGTCTGGAGATCTTGGCCCTCAAGGGCCGCGGCACGCGCGTGTACGAGCTGGCCGACAAGCTGCTGGGCCTGCGCGGCGTGAAGCACGGCGAGCTCACCTGCGCCGCCACCGACGCGAGCCTCGGCCTGTAACGGAAAATGGGTCGATTGTCCCCCGTCCCCGATTGACCCATGGATATGAAGGAGGGCCCATGCCCACGCACCGCATCCACATCACGGGAATCGTGCAGGGCGTGGGCTTTCGGCCCTTCGTGTACCGCGAGGCGGTGGCGCGCGGGCTTTCCGGCTGGGTGCTGAACGCGGGCGACGGCGTGCATGTGGAGGCGACGGGGCCGGTCGAGGCGCTTGCGGGCTTCGAACGAGCCATGCGCGCGGACGCGCCGGCCGCGGCGCGGGTGGAGGCCGTGGAGGTGGAGGAGGTCCCGGCCCGGGGCGATGCGGGCACGGGCGAGGACGCGGGCCCCGCGGGCAGCGACATCCCTGCCGAGCCGGGCGCCTCGCCGGCCTTCCGCATCGTCACCTCCAGCGACGGCACCGCCCGCACCACGCTCGTCTCGCCGGATATCGCCACCTGCCCGGATTGCGTGCGGGAGCTCTTCGACCCCGCGGACCGGCGCTTCCACTACCCCTTCATCAATTGCACCAACTGCGGGCCGCGCTTCACCATCATCCGCGAGCTGCCCTACGACCGCCCGCGCACGAGCATGGACGCGTTCCCCATGTGCCCCGATTGCGCCGCGGAGTACGCCGACCCGCTGGACCGGCGCTTCCACGCGCAGCCCGACGCCTGCTTTGCGTGCGGGCCGCACCTGACCTGGCGTGAACGAGGGGCTGACGCGGCGGCCGTGTGCCGCACGCGCGAGGAGAGCGACGCCGCCATCGAGCGGTGCGCCGAGCTGCTGGCCGCGGGCGCGATCGTGGCGATCAAGGGCCTCGGCGGCTTCCATCTTGCGTGCGACGCGGGTAGCGAGGAGGCCGTGGCCGAGCTGCGGCAGCGCAAGCATCGCAGCGGCAAGCCGCTCGCGGTGATGATGCGAGGGCTGGGCGAGGTGCGCCGCGTCTGCGAGGTAAACGATGCCGAGGAGGAACTGCTCACCGGCAACGTGCGGCCCATCGTCCTGCTCCGCCTCCGCGAGCCGGTCGGGGTCGGGGACAGATCGCCCCGCTTGGCGGCGACCGTGGCGAACGGGCTGCCCGAGCTGGGCGTCATGCTCCCCTACACCCCGCTGCAGCACCTGCTCATGGCCGCCTGCGCCGAGCACGGTGTGCGCGCGGTGGTGATGACGAGCGGCAACCTGTCCGAGGAGCCCATCGAGACCGACGACGCGCTGGCATGGGAGCGCCTGGTGGAGGGCGGCATCGCCGACGCGCTGCTCGGCAACGACCGCGCGATCCTCACGCGCTACGACGACTCCGTGGTGCGCGTGGCGGCGGGCGGGCCCATGCCGGTGCGACGCGCCCGCGGCTACGCGCCGATGCCGCTGCCGCTGCCAGGCACGGAGGCGGGCGTAGGTGCAGGCGTGGCCACGGGCACCGCGGGCGCGCCGACCGCCGCCGCGCCCGCGATCCTGGCCTGCGGCTCCGAGCAAAAGGCGACCCTCGCCCTCGCGCGCGGGGGGCAAAGCTTTCTCTCCCAGCACATCGGAGATGTGGAGAACGCCGAGACGCTGGCCGCATGGCACGAGGCGCGGCGGCGCATGGAGACGCTGTTCGACATAGAGCCCGCCGCGCTCGCCTGCGACCTGCACCCGGGCTACCTGACGAGCCAATGGGCACGCGAGGAGGCGGGCGCGCGTGGCCTGCCGTTCGTGGAGGTGCAGCACCACCACGCGCACATCGCGAGCGTCATGGCCGAGGCGATCGGCACCGGCGTGCTCGGGCGGGGCGAGCCCGTGGTGGGCATCGCGCTGGACGGCACCGGAGCGGGCACGGACGGCACCGTGTGGGGCGGCGAGGTGCTCATCTGCGACCTGGTCGGCTACGCGCGGGCCGCTCACCTGGCCCCGTGGCGCCTGCCCGGCGGGGCGGCCTCGGTGAGGGACGCGCGCCGCAACGCGTTCTCGCTGCTCATGGCTTGCGACCTGCTCGACCATCCCGGCGCGGCGGCGCTTCTCGCCCGCATGGACGAGCCCTGCCGTGCGGTGACGTGCCGCATGGTGGAGCGCGGCCTCAACAGCCCGCTCGCCAGCAGCGCCGGCCGCCTGCTCGACGCCCTCGCCGCCCTCCTGGGCATCTGCGATGCGGCCACCTACGAGGGCGAGCCCGCGATCCGCCTGGAGGCCGCGGCACGGCGGTCGATGGAGGCGGACGGGGCCGCGAGCTTGGCACGCGCGAGGGCAGAGGGCTACGAGCTCGAGGTGCGGTGCGCGGAGCCCGCGGTAGACGCCTCCGCCTGCGAGGCCCGTGCCCGCGTGCGGGAACGCGAGGCGGACGAGACGCTCGTCCTCGACCCCGCGCTCCTCGTGCGGCGAACGCTGGACGAACTCGCGAGCGGCACGCCCACCGAGCTCATCGCCCTGCGCGCGCAGCTCGGCCTGGCGCAGGGCCTGGCGCGCACGGCCGCGGACATCGCCGCGCGCGAGGGCATCCGCGCGGTGGCGCTCTCCGGCGGCGTCTTCATGAACCGCCTGATCTTAGGCGAGATGCGGACCCGCCTGGAGGCCGCGGGCCTCACGGTGCTCATCCCCCACAACGTCCCCGTGAACGACGGCTGCATCGCCTACGGTCAGGCCGCCGTCGCCCGCGTGACATTGGAGGCAGGTTCCGATGTCACGCAGTCGCACTGACGAGGAGGGGGTCGGTGCGGCGAATCGTCCCTTTTTCGAGGTTATGCACGGCAAATCGCCGATATCCGCTAAGTCGTGAACGCCTGGTTCACAGCCTCGATTTTGGCACGTATCTGACCTGCGATTTCCTTAGCCCCCGTCACTCGAGCTTCGCAAGACCGTGCATAAGCTCAAAAAACGGCCGATTCACCACCGTACCCGACCGGTAGGCGACAAATCGACCTGTCCCCTATGTCGCAGGCTAGAGGATGCAGGTGCCGCGAACGTACTTGCGCACCACGCGGCCGCCCTCCTCGGCCAGGTAGATGAAGCGCTCCAGCCGCTCGGCCGGCGAGAGCGGGCGCGGGCAGGAAATCGCCGCGTCGTCGAGCACCAGGGCGTCGAACTCATAGCCCGCCTCGAACGCGCCCACCTTTCCGAAGAACTCGCCGCCGCCGCGCGTGCCCAGGTAGAAGGCCTCCTGCCAGGAAAGCGGCGCCAGCTCGGGGTCGGCCAAGCGCCAGCGCAGCTTGGAGGCCGACACGGCGTCGGACATCGCCCGCCACATGGAGGCGCTCGCGCCGCCGGCGATATCCGTGCCCAGGCCCACATGCAGGCCGCGCTCCAGATAGCGCCGCACAGGCGCGATCCCCGAGGCCAGCATGGCGTTGGACTGCGGGCAGTGCGCCACGAAGGTCCCGGTGGCGCGCAGCATCTCGATCTCGGCATCGCCCGAATACACGCAGTGCGCCATGATCGCCGGCGCCCCGGGGTGCCCAAGCAACCCCGGTGCGCGATAGGTGTCCGCATAGCAACTGGACCACGGGCAGAGCTCGCGCACCCAATCGATCTCGGACAGATTCTCGGAGAGGTGCGACTGCACCGGCAGCCCGCGCTCGGCGGCGATGGCGCCCAGCTCGCGCATGAGGGCGTCGGAGCACGAGGGCGTGAAGCGCGGCGTGATGATGGGCTCGGTGCGGGTGAGGCCCTCGCCCGCCACGGCGTCGAGCCATCGGCGCGCGGCGTCGGCCGCGTCCGGGCCCTCGACTAGGTAGTCCGGGCTGTTGCGGTCCATGCTCACCTTGCCCACGCGGCACACCAGGCCGCTGCGCTCCAGCGCGCGCATGAGGGCGAGGGTCGCGTCCGCGTGGAGCGTGCCGAACACCGCGGCGCGCGTGGTGGGCCCCCGGCGCAGGTCCTCGGCGAAGATGCCGTAGGCGCGCTCGGCGTATCCCATGTCCGCGTAGCGCGCCTCCTCGGGAAAGGCCCGCTCGTTCAGCCATTCCAACAGCTCAAGGTCCATACCGAGCGCGCGAAAGGCGTATTGCGGGGCGTGGATATGCAGATCCACCAGACCCGGCACGACGAGCGCGTCGCCGCACTCCACCACCGGCAGGCCCGCATACGCCCCCGGCAGCGCGTCGGCGGCAAAGACCCCGTGCGACACGCCGTCCACGCACACGGCGCAGGCGTCCTCGCGGACCTCGACCTCGGCGGGCGAGGCGCTCTGGCACACCGTGCCGCGCAGGATGAAGGAGCGCGGCCGACCCTCCGTCGCGGGCATCACGCCCATGCCTCCACCTCCTCCAGGGTCGGGATGCTCGGCGCCGCGCCGGGGCGCGACACGGCCAGGCCCGCGGCGCGGGCCGCGAGCTCCATGGCGGCCGCGGGCTCCTCGCCGCGCGCGAGCGCCGCGAGCAAAAAGCCCGTGAAGGTGTCGCCCGCCGCCGTGGTGTCGACGACCTCGCGCGAGCGGGCAGGCTGGCGCACGGAGACCTCGCCCTCGGCGATGAGCATGGAACCCGCGCCGCCCAGCGTGAGGACCACCGTCGCGCGCGGGAAGCGAGCCCCCAGAAGCGCGGCGACCTCGTCCCAATCGGCCGAGGCCACGGCGCCCGCGGCCTGCGCACCGAGCAGCTGCGCCGCCTCGACCTCGTTGAGCAGCAGGTAGCCCACCAGGTCGAGAGGCATGGCGAGGACGGCCTCGTCCAGGGGCGAGGGGTTGAGAGCCACGGAGATGCCGCGCGCGTGGGCCGCACGGATGACGGTGCCCGTCAGGTTGACCTCGTTTTGCAGCACCACCATGTCGCCCGGGCCGTAGCCCTCCAGGGCCCCGGCCACCTGCTCGGCGGCGATGCACCGGTTGGCGCCGCCGTAGAGCAGGATGCAGTTGTCGCCCGCGGCGTCGTTCTGGATAACGGCCACGCCGGTGCGCTCGCCCTTGAGCACGCGCACACGGCTCGTGTCCACACCCGCGGCCTCGAGCTCGCCCAAAAGGAAGCGCCCGTCCTCGCCGATCGCGCCGGCAAAGGCGGTCGGCGTGCCGGCGCGTGCGCACGCGATGGCCTGGTTCAGGCCCTTGCCGCCCGAGCGGCGCGTCACCGCGGTGGCGGCGAGCGTCTCGCCACGCGCGACCATGTGGGGAACGGAATAGGTCTCGTCGATGTTGGCGGACCCAAAGACCAAGATGCCCATAGGATTCCTTTCTCTGATGCGGCGTGCGGGCCGGGCCGCATGGGCCGGGGTTCGCACGCCGGGCCCGGCGTGCGCTACAGCTGGGCGAGCTTGCCGAGAAGCACCCGCTGGAACGCCCCCATGTCCACCTCGTTCAACAGGTAGACGTTGCGCTGCCCCTGGGGCACGTCCACGCGCGCCGTGGTGCCGCGGCCCGCATCGGAGCAGTCCACGCGGATCGCCGTGCGCTCGCCGCCAAACAGCTCGGGGTGGGTGAGGTAGATGATGGTCGAGGCGTCGTGGATCACGCACACGCCATGCCTCCACTCCGAGTCGACCGGCTGATAGAACGAGAGCATCTCGGCGATGGCGGCCTCATGCTCGTTCGCGCTGGCGGCGAGCGCCTTCAGCTGCGCGGGCGAAAGACCGCACTTGAGGGTCACGTCGAGCCCGCACATCACGATGGGCAGGCCGCTTTCGTACACGATCTGCGCGGCCTCCGGGTCGCCCCAGATGTTGAACTCAGCCGTGGGCGTGACATTGCCGCCCACGGTGGAGCCGCCCATGAGGACGATGCGCTCGATACGCTCCTCCACCTCGGGAAACACCCGAAGCAGCAGGGCGATGTTGGTGAGCGGACCCGTGGGCACGAGCGTCATGCGGCGGCCGGCCGGCAGGGCCATGATGGCGTCGTGCATGGCGACGACCGCCGGGCGCGCGTCGAGCGCACGGTCGCCCCAGGGCAGGACCACGCGACCCAGGCCCATCTCGCCATGGACGTCGGCCGCGTCCTGCGCGGGGCGCAGCAGTGGGCGACGGGCGCCGCGGCAAAGCGGCACCTGGGGCAGGCCGAGCCACGCGGCCAGGCGCAGCACGTTCTCGGTCACCACGTCGCTCGGCAGGTTGCCGGCAACGCTCGACACACCGTGCAGCTCGAGGACGTCGGGGCTCGCCGCCACCATGGCGAGCATCACCGCGTCGTCGATCCCCGGGTCGCAATCGATCCAGATGTCGATACGGTCGCGAACTGGCTTGCACACCTCACCCATAGGTCTCCTCCCATCAACGCGCCGCGGCCTCCGCCCCGACGCTGTCATGATATCCCACGAAACAGACGGCACGTCACGCGCGGTCGCCATGGCCCTCACGCCCGCGCAGAGCGAAGGCCGCCAACGAGAGCAGCACCACCGTCGCGGCCATGGCTGCGAGCACGCCGAACGCCATGGTGCCCCCAGCAGCCGTGGCGGAGGCCATCTCCGAGACGGGCGCTCCCGCCTGGGACGAACCTATGATCGCCGTCACCACCGATACGCCGATCGAGCCGCCCAGCTGCTGCAGGGTGTTGAAAACCGAATTCCCGTCGGTGCGCTTGGCCTGGGGAAGCGCGTCGAGCCCATTCGTCATGGTCGTCGAGAACCCTAGGCCCTGACCCAAACCGAACACGCCGTAGAAGGCCAGCATCAGCATGGGCGTGAGTATGGCGGAGCACCCGAAGAACAGGGCGCACGCCGCGAGCACCAGCGATGTCCCCGCAAGCACCGGCAACCTTGCGCCCATACGGTCCAGCAATCGTCCGCCGATGGGTCCGCATACCACCGTGGCGAGGCATCCCGGCAGGAGCATAGTGCCCGCCATGAGCGCGTCCGCACCGAGAGCAAGCTGCGCGTAGTTGGGAACGAGATAGGCGAAGGCGAGGACCATCGCGGCCTGCAGCGCCACCGAGAGCACCTCGACCGTGAAGGCGCCGCACGAGAACACCCTCACGTCGATAAGCGGCCGACGCTCCGGATTCGCCTCCCTACCGAGGCTCAGTGCATGCCTGCCGAACATCGCGAGCAACACCACGGCCACACCGTAGCAGCCGAGCACCTGCATGCTCGCCCATCCATACCCGCTCGCGAGGTTCGTGCCATACACCAAGGCGAAAAACGCCACGGCGGCCATCGCGAAGCCCACGATGTCGAAGCGCGAGCGGGAAAGCGGCGTTGCCTGCCGCACTGTGGCGGCGCCCACGAACATAGCCAGCACCACGAGTGGCACAAGCGTCAAAAAGACCCAGCGCCAGCTCGCCAAGCCCATCACGACGCCACCGTAGGTGGGGCCGATCGCGGGGGCCAGCGCCGTGATGAGCGAGGCGACGCCCATCATGAGGCCCATCCGGCCGTGCGGCACCTGGTCGACCACGATGCTGAACATCAACGGGATCGCGATGCCCGTGCCGACGCCCTGCACAAGGCGCCCCGCCAGCAGCACGCCGAACGCGGGAGCGAATCCGCAGGCGAGCGTGCCCGCGATGAACAGCGCCACGGCCGCCAAGAACAGCCGGCGCAAGGGAAACCGTGACTTCAACCACGGGAACGCGGGGATGACCATGGACAACATGAGCAGATAACCCGAGGTGATCCACTGTATCGTCGAGGTACCCACCCCGAACTGCCTCATGAGCGTCGGGAGCGCCACGTTGAGCGCCGTCTCGAACGTCACGGCGGAGAACGACAGGCTTCCCGCCGCCGCCATGGACGCCACCAGCCTTCCGTCGAGCTTGCGCTCGAACGCCATGGCCGCTTCCTTCCCCTGCATACGCACCTCTTTACCGCCGGGAGCGCCCGCGACCTTCCCGCGCTTCCCGCATGTCGATCGATGTCGCCCGCCGCGCATCAACGCGCCGCGGCGCTAATGAAGCCGGGGCCTCCCCGCATGAACACGGCCAGCCCCGGCTCCAACTCCCGCCCAGGTCGTCCGGGCGGGACAGCACTCGGTGTCTCCTAGGCGCTAAACGCGCCCGATCGCGTACACGAACGCATCTGGGTCATGCGGCGTATCGCCGTGGTAGTACTCGTCGAGCAGCTCACCATAGCGTTCGCGATAACGGTTCTCCACGTCTTTCTGGGGGATAACGCGGCACGCCTCGTTGAAGAAATGGAAGGAATCGCGTCCCAGCTCCTGGCCGCGCTTCGTGTGCTTGTCGTACGCCAAGTCGGGAATCTCGGGCAGCTGGCCCATCTCGGCCGACTTGATGACGATGTTCTTGAGGAAGTCGGTGGAACGATCCTTCTCGCCCCCGCACAGGATGCGAATGGCCTGCACGAAGAACATCGGCTGGTCGACGTCGTCGTAACCGTAGTCCTTTCGCATCTGGTTCAGCGTATGTACGTACACCGCCGCCTCCGGACGGCATCCGCAATCCTCAACGGAGATGGATACCAGGCGGCTCCACAGCTTCTCGAGCAACACGGGGCTCGAGGTGTACAGCTCGTAGGCCACGCGCACCGCGTTCTCGAGGAACCACTGTCCGGTATGGCCCTCATCGTCGACTACTTCATCGGTCTCGCCGCCGCGACGTATGCTCTTCTGCAGCGATGAGACCATGAGGTCGATGGGGAAGCCATGCTTGGTGGTACCGTTCTCCCAAATGGAATAGCCCATGTGGACTCCCTTCTCTCACGCGACCGGCACGAAAGCGCCCATCGCGCGCCAAGGCCCCGGGACCGAATCGGACGAGCTCGACCCGGGGCGCTCCATTCGAACTAGTGCAGCTCCGGCCAATAATCCTTGTTTGCCTCGATGAGGTCGTCCAGGATCTTCTTGGCCACGTTGGCGGAGGAGACCGTCTTGGAGAGGGTCAGCGCCTGCCACAGCTTGAGGTAGCTGTGTTGCTGCCACGCATCGACCACGAGCTTTTCAACGGCCAGCTGCTCCTCCATGAGACCCTTCTGGAACGTCGGGATCTTGCCGATAGTCAGCGGTTCGTAACCGTCCCTGCCCACGATGCAGGGGATCTCGACCATCGCGTCGTCACCGATGTTCTCGATGGAACCGTTGTTCGGCACGATGAGCAGCATGCGCTCATGCGTGTTGAACGCCAGCGCGGTGGCGAGGTCCACGATGAACTCGGCATGGATGCCCACCTCGAGCGTGGTGTCCTTGGCGGTGCCGGCAGCCTCGATGCGCGCGCACTCGCCGAACACGCGAGCCTCGCGACCGGCGATGACCTGGTCCGCGCGGGTGATCGGGGTGCCGTCCTCGCGATACTCGATATGGTTCACCATGTCATCGCCGTACAGGTAGTACTGGAAATAGGTGTTCCACGAGACGGTGGGGTCGAGCGCCACGAGATCACGCTCCTTGAGGGCGGTCTCGTACCAAGAGCGGTCGGTGTAGTGACCTGAGCTCTCAGGGTCGTCCTCGCCGCGGGTGTTGCCGAACTTGAGCTGATGCTCGATCAGCTGCGGCAGGAGCTCCTCACCCTCGCCATTCTTCACCGAGGTGTACCAGCCGTAGTGGTTCAGGCCGAAGTAGCGGATATCCATCTCCTTGCGGTTGTTGAACCCCAGGATATCGGCCATGTTGTTCTCAAGGCCGATAGGCATGTCGCAGATGTTGATGACGCGGCTGTTCGGGCGCTCGCGACGGCAGGCTTCGGCGACGATGGAAGCCGGGTTGGAGTAGTTGAGCATCCAGCAGTTGGGGCTGTACTTCTCCATGTAGTCGATGTTCTCGAGCACGCCCGGGATGGAGCGCATGCCGTAGGCGATACCGCCGGGACCGCACGTCTCCTGACCCACCACGCCGTACTTCAGCGGGATCTTCTCGTCGAGCGAACGCATCGGGAGCTGCCCCACGCGAATGTGCGCCAAGCAAAAATCGACGTCGGTGTAGGCCACCTCGGGGTCGGTCGTGGCGACGTACTCGATCGAGGGGTCTTTCTCGTGCACGAGGATCTCGCAAGCCTTCGCCAGCTTGCCCTGGCGCTCGGCATCGTTATCGTACAGCTTGATGCAGCGCAGTGGCAGGCGGTCCAGGTTGGCGAGCAGCATGAGGATGATCTCGGGGGTATAGGTGGAACCGCCACCCGCGATCACGACGGAGAACTTCTTCTTTTCCATTGTGCATACCTTCTTTCTCTTGTCTTGTTGACAATCGATGCTAGAGGAGCCGCACAACACTCCCAGATGCACCTTGGATAACAGGGGTTACTCGGCGTCAGCGGCCTCGCGCTCCAGCTGCTCCTTCTCCATGAGCTTGAAGAAAGGCAGATAGATGAGGGCCATGATGATGAGCAGGACGGCCACGAGCGCAACGGAGCGCCAGTCGAGGGTCATCAGGTAGGCACCGACTCCGGGGGGCATGAAACCCGGCGGGGCGGTGATGGGCATGTTGACCCAACCGTTGGCGAACGTGAACCAGCTGATGGCGGTGCAGATCAACGGGCCGAAAACGAACGGGATGAACAGGAACGGATTCAGCAGGATCGGGGCGCCGAAGATGACCGGCTCGTTGATGCCGAAGATCGACGGGACGATGGCGGCGCGGCCGATAGCCTTGTAGGTCTGGCTCTTGGAGAACATCATGTACAGCACGAGTCCGAGGGTCAGGCCGGAACCGGTGACCTGCAGGATGTTGTAGTAGAAGCCATAGGTGAACACGTGGGTCACGGCCTCGCCGGCAGCGTAGGCCGCGGCGTTCTCGGTGGCGTAGGCGATGGCGAACGGCGCCCAAGCGACCTGGGTAATCGAGGGCCCATGCAGGCCGAAGAACCACAGCAGCTGGGTCAGGAAGATCACAATCAGCAGGGCGGGCAGGGAATCCATGGAACTGATGGCAGGCGCGAGCAGGCCCATGATGAGCTCAGGGAAGACCTTGCCGCCAAGATTGGTCGAGGCAAGCGAGATGCCAGCGGCCAGCGCACATGCCACAAAGATGGGAATGAGGGCGGAGAAGCTCTCGGCGACCATGTCGGGCACGGAGTCGGGCAGTTTGATGACGATATCGTGCTTGATGAGCAGGCGCGCCACCTCAACGGTGAGCAAGCCGGCGATCATCGAGGTGAACAGGCCCGAGGAACCGAAATACGCCGTAGACACGCCGCCCTCGACGTCCACGCCCACCAGGATGAACATCACGGCAAGCGACGAGATGGGGGAGAGGGTGCTCTCGATCTCGTAGCGCTTGGCCAGCGAGCGGGCGATCAGGTACGCAGCGTACAGGGCGACGAAGTCGTTCGTGTACTTCGCTATGAGGGAGAAGAACGGGTTCACGGTGTTCAGGGCGTCATACACCGGGCCGGCACCGCCGACCAAATTCATGAACGCCGTGGGGAGCAGGCACATCGAACCGACGATGACGAAGGGCATGACGCCGATCATACCGTCCTTGATTGCCTGAAGGTGCTGCTGCTTCTCGATCTTGGAGGCGATCGGCATCAACCACTTCATGAGGAAGTTCTGAAGCGCTTCCATGGTGTTACCTTTCCTTATAAACGATCCGCGCGAATCTTAGGCATCGAGCAGGCCGTTGATTTGCTTGAAGATGTTCTCGCAGTTGGCGATCGCGTAATCCGCCGGGGCGATAACCCCCACGGGGATCTCGTCACCGGCGCCCGCCTGCACGTCATCCTTCTTATAGGAGATCTGCGGGCCCAGCAGGACGACGTCATATCCCTTCACGACGTCACGGAACGAGCCGACGCCCGTGGCGTCCACGGCGAAGTCCCCGATGCCCTGCTTCTCGGCGTATTGGCGCATCTTCTTCATCACGATGCTGGTAGACATGCCGCCAGCGCAAACGAGCAATACTTTCATGTCTTACTACCTTTCCTTCGCCTCATGGCGAGCGTATACAGGCAATCAGGCGGCCTGGACGGCAGCACTCGACGCCCCGCCTTACCGATCCCGCTTGGTTTCATGCAGGTACAGGATCTCCTCGATAAGCTCCTGGGCCAGCATGGCGGTCATGAGATGGTCTTGAGCGTGAACGAGCATCACGTCAACGGGCGTATGGTCGCCGTTGGCCTCCTTGGACAAGAGCGCCGTCTGTTGGCGGTGCGCCTCTAGCGCAGCCTTGCCAGACTCTTCGAGCAGCCTGTGGGCAGCTTCGAAATCATGCTTGCGCGCCGCCTTTAGGGCCTCGAAGGCGAGGGTCCTCGCATGTCCCGCAGCCACGATGATCCCAAACGAGATGAGCTCGTTGGCATCGGAATCGTCCTGCTGCGTCTTCCCCTCCTCCGACATCGCGATCACCTCCCCTCGAGTATCGATGTGAGTACATCCCAGGCCTGGTCCTTCACTAAGCGCTCTATCGCCTGCGCGTCCATAAAGACGTCGGCCAGGGCGCCGAAGAAGTCATCGAGCGCACGGCCACCGGACCGTGCATAGGAAATAAGGAACACCGCCTGCACCGGCAGGTCTCCTCCATCCCACGGAATAGGCTCATCGAGCAGGCCCACGCACACGTGTGTAACGTCGCTCGCGGGCTTGAGCGGATGCGGCATGGCGACGAGGTTGCCAAACGAGGTCGCCGCCGCCTGCTCACGCGCCAGCACGGAGTCGGGGAAACCCTCATCGAGCTTGAAACGTTCCCCCATGCGGGCAGCAAGGAACTCGATAGCCTCCCACTTCGAGCCGATGGCCAGATGCGGGAAGAAGAGCTCGCGATCGAAACGGGCGATAAGGCCCCCTCCCGCGAGAACGCGAGCGCGGAGCAAGCGGCGGATATCGCCCGCATCCGCCTCATCGAAGAAATAGCTGATCTCACACACCGGTACGGGCAGCTGCACGCCGAGCGGAACGGCCGTGAACACATAGTCGATCTTGGTGAAATCCTGGGCGACGACATCATGGACATCGCAGGTGGCGATCTGGTCGATGTAGCCCTCGAACGCACTGCGAAAGTGGTGTTCCAACATCCGCGCCGTGCCCATGCCGGAGGCGCACACTATCAACACGTTCTTCTTGCTCGCACCGGTGCGCTGGCGCTCCAAGGCGAGCGCGAAGGCGAGCGCCAGATAGCCGATTTCATCCTCGGAGATGTCGGACCCATAGCGGTCCGCGAGCGTCCCGCTTGCATCCACGGCGATGGAGTATGCCAACGGGTAGCGGGTCTTGATCTCCATGAGCAGCGGGTTCTCAAGCCTGAGGCCGTAGGTGAGACGGACTGCGAGCGGGGCCAGATGGCGGGCGAGGTTCATGCGGAGCTCGATATCGTTCCTGAAATCGATATGGAACGAACCCCACACGCGATCGAGCATGGTGCCCACGACAGTCCAGACCTCATCTGAGATAGCGTTGGATGCGGCCATAGGATCTACCCCCACCAGCTGCGTGAGCGTTTTCTTGCCCGCCAGGTGAATAGCGATATAAGCGACTTCAGTCTCGGGGATCACGACGCTGAAAGCCGCGCTCACGCTGTTAGCGATAGCCCGCGCGACGGGAAACTCCGCGGAGTGGCGCAGCGCCTCCAACTGGTGCTCATCCAGGGGCACGACGGCATCATTACGTAGACGCGCGATCGCGACGCAGATATGCACGGTGAGGTTTTGGAACGCGCCGTAGCTGATGGAGAGGTCCGAGGCGTCGAGCGCCTCGTCGATGCACGAGGCTACCCGCTTGACCATTTGGTCCTGGTCGTTATCCCAGCTCAAAGGCCCGTTCGTCACCAAGGATTTGGAGACGATGCTCGCCAGGCAGAGGCGACGGGGCATCTCGGGCCCCATCACGCGCACACCGTAGCGCGGGCGCGCCTCCAGCGCGAGGCCATAGCGCTCCAGCACCTCCTTGACCGTGTGAAGGTCGTTGGAGATGCTCTGCGGGGAAGCGAAGAGCAGGTCCGCCAGAGTGTTGATGGTGACCCAGTCGTTGCGCTGCAGCAGGTCGTTGAGAAGGTAGGCGACACGCTCGCTAGAGGCGGTGCCCTCACCACCCAGAGCCGCCGCGCGCTCGATCCATACGTCCAGGGCGACCGGATTGGCGACCTCCATGACGTAGCCTGCCCGGCGGCGCGAATACGCGATATGTGCGATACCGTTGAGCTGCTCGTTTGCCTGGTGGATATGGGAACGGACCGTACGGACGCTCGCATCGAAGCGCTCGGCGAGCGCGTCGGCGGCAACGGATTCACCGCCCCGCAAGGCCTTGACCACATCGACCGTTCGCATAGTCCATCCCTCCCTCCAAAGCGGCTTGACTTGAATCGACTATACAAGTGGCATTATGCGGATTCCATCAATGCCGCTGCCGCCTACGTTGCAACCCGATTAGGGCAATGGTCCGGCTGTCCCTGCGCGCCTGGCGGACAGGCGCATCGCCGCGCCGCGCGCTATCATGCGCCGGCCGGTATAGTCGCGCTGACGCATCAGCCGCCCACGCAGCATCTTGCGCTATTTATTAACCCCTTGGTTGCGACATACGGCCGTATGCGCTCGGCCATACGGACACCATGACCCCTCCCCCGTGGCATATAAAGGAGTACCATCAAGCGGAAACAATCGCGAGGAGGGGTTCAGCTATGTGTCTTGCCGTACCGGGTAAGGTCGTGTCGATCGACGAGGGCGGGCGCGCCACCGTCGATATGCTGGGAATCACGCGCGAGGCGTCGCTGCGCCTGGTGCCCGACGCCCAGGTGGGCGACTACGTGCTGGTGCACGCGGGCTTCGGTATCCAGGTGATCGACGCGCAGGAGGCCGCCGAGACCCTCGCGCTGCTTCGCGAGATGCCCGACCTCATGGACGAGGACGAGCTGCCGGGCGCGGGGGTCGGGGTCGCCGGCGACACCGCGGCCGCCGAGCCCGCCGGGGCCCTCGCGTGATGGCCGCCGACCGCCCCGCCGCGGCTACCGACGCCGCCGACCGCCCCGCCGCGGCCCCGGACATCGACTTCGCTGCCTTCCGCGACCCCGCCCTCGCGCGCGAGCTCATCTCCCGCATCCACCGGCTCACGGGAGATCGCCAGATCAACCTCATGGAGGTCTGCGGCACGCACACGGTGAGTATCGGCCGCTACGGCTTCCGCTCCATCATGCCCGCGGGGCTCAAGCTGCTCTCCGGCCCCGGCTGCCCGGTGTGCGTCACCGCCAACCGCGACATCGACCACGCCATCGCGCTGGCCCGGATGGAGGGCGCCATCATCGCCACCTTCGGCGACATGATGCGCGTGCCCGGCTCCAGCACCTCGCTCGCCCGCATGAAGGCCGCGGGGCGCGACATCCGCATCGTCTACTCCCCGCTCGACGCGCTGGACATCGCCGCCGCCAACCCCGAGCGCGAGGTGATCTTCATGGGCGTGGGCTTCGAGACCACCACCCCCACCATCGCCGCGAGCATCCTCGAGGCCGAGGCGCGCGGCCTTGGGAACTTCTCCGTGTACTGCTCGCACAAGGTCACGCCGCCCGCCCTGCGCGCCATCGCGAGCGACCCGGAGACCCGCATCGACGGCTTCATCCTGCCCGGGCACGTCTCCACCATCACCGGCACGGCGCCGTATCGCTTCTTGGTGGACGAGTTCGGCACGCCCGGCGTGGTCACCGGTTTTGAACCCGTGGACGTGCTCGAGGGCATCGAGCGCCTGGTTGAGATGGTCGTGTCCGGCCGGCCCGCGATCGAGAACGCCTACCGGCGCGGCGTGGCCGACGACGGCAACCCCGTGGCTCGCTCCCTGGTGGAGCGAGTCTTCGAGCCGTGCGACGCCACGTGGCGCGGGCTGGGGCCTATCCCCGGATCGGGCCTGGCGATTCGCGAGGCATACCGGCGCTTCGACGCGCGGCGGCGCTTCGCCGTGGAGGTGGAGCCCACGGTGGAGCCGCGCGGCTGCCGCTGCGGCGACGTGCTGCGCGGGGCCATCACCCCCGGCGGCTGTCCCCTGTTCAGCCGCGCCTGCACCCCGGAGCACCCCGTGGGGCCGTGCATGGTCTCCAGCGAGGGCAGCTGCGCCGCGTACTTCCGCTATCGGGAGGCGTGAGGGCCCAGCTCGCGGGCACACTCCGCCCGCATCCGCCCCTCCCCCCCCTTCCATCCCCAACCCTAAGGAGCTCAGCATGGGCAACATCGCCGACACCACGGTCCTTTTGGGCCACGGCTCGGGCGGCCAGATGATGAAGCGCATCATCGACGAGGTCTTCCTCGAGGAGTTCGACTCGCCCGAGCTGCTCGCCGGCAACGACGCGGGCGTGGCCGAGCTCCCCGGCACCGGCCGCATCGCCATGAGCACCGACAGCTTCGTGGTGACGCCGCAGTTCTTCCCCGGCGGCAACATCGGGCGGCTCGCGGTGTGCGGCACCGTGAACGACGTGGCCACCAGCGGCGCGCGCGTGCTCTACCTCTCCTGCGGGTTCATCCTGGAGGAGGGCTACCCCATGGACCGGCTGCGGCAGATCGCGCGGACCATGGCCGAGACCGCGCGCGAGGCCGGGGTGCGGATCGTCACCGGCGACACCAAGGTGGTGGAGCGCGGCGGGGCCGACGGCGTGTACATCAACACCGCCGGCGTGGGCGAGGTGCCCGCGGGCGTGGAGCTCTCCGGCGCCAATTGCCGCCCCGGCGACGCCGTGCTGGTGTCAGGCACGCTCGGCGACCACGGCATCGCCATCATGAGCCAGCGCGAGGGTCTGGCCTTCGGGACCACCATCGAGTCCGACGCGGCTCCGCTCAACCACTTGGTCGAGAACGTGCTGGCCGCGGCGCCGGGCACGCGCTGCTTCCGCGACCCCACGCGCGGCGGCCTGGCGAGCACGCTCAACGAGTTCGCCTCCGCGAGCGGGGTGGATATCGAGGTAGACGAGGCGGCCGTGCCCGTGCGCGACGAGGTGCGCGGCGCCTGCGAGATGCTCGGCTACGACGTGCTTCAGGTGGCCAACGAGGGCAAGATGGTCGCCGTGGTGCCGGCAGAGCAGGCAGAGGCGGCGCTGGCCGCGATGCACGCGAGCCGCTACGGCGAGCGGGCGGCGATCATCGGCCGCGTGCTCGACGCACCCGCCGCGGGCGGGCAACCCACGGTGCGCACGCGCACAGGCTGGGGTTCCACACGCGTGCTGGATATGCTCGTGGGCGAGCAGCTGCCGCGCATCTGCTAACCGACGGGACTGAGGCACGGCATCTCGGGATTCATGCGTCGGCTTGCGTACCTCGGTACGCGGCGCCTAGCATTCACCCCGACCTGCCGCACCTCAGCCCGTCGGGACGTTTACGGGGCTTGTTGCAATCCGGCTTCCCACTCCCCCGCCACGCGTCCCGGGTCTATGCCGCCTCGGCGTCACGGCAATCTCGGGCACCTCAACACCCCTCCCCCTGCACAGGGGTACCCTCAGCTCGCACAGCCCTCTTCGTACTGCAAGCCTCTCCCTAAAGGAACCTTATGCCGCACGCGCCCTTCACCCATGTGGTCTTCGACCTGGACGGCACGCTGTTGAACACGCTCGAGGACCTCGCCGCCGCGAGCAACCACGTCTGCGATCTCAACGGCTGGCCCACCTTCACCACGGACCGCTACCGCTACAAGGTGGGCAACGGGATCCTCAAGCTCGTGGAGCGCTTCATGCCCGCCGAGCTGCTCGGCGACCAGCGCGCCTTCGCCTGCGCGCTCGCCCAGTTCCGCGCCTACTACGACGCGCACAAGGAGGACCACACCGCGCCCTACCAGGGCATCCTCCCCATGCTCGACAAGCTGCGCGCTGCCGGCCTCACCCTCGCGGTCCTCACCAACAAGGACCATGCCGCCGCCGAGCCGCTCGTGGAACGCTACTTCGGCCCCGAGCGCTTCGGGCTGGTGCAGGGCCGCGTGGACGCCTTTCCGCCCAAGCCCGCCGCGCCCATTACCCTGCACGTGCTGGAACGGCTGGACGCCGACCCCGCGCGTACGCTCTACGTGGGCGACAGCGACGTTGACGTGCAATGCGGGCACAACGCCGCCCTCGCGGTGGCGGGGGTGGCCTGGGGCTTCCGCGGGCGCGCGGAGCTCGAGGCCGAGGGCGCCGAGTTCATCGCCGAGACGCCCCACGAGCTCGTGGACATCGCGCTCGGCCGCGCCTAGAGCGTAGAGAGGGGCGCACCGCCGCTCCCAGCCGATTCATTGAGACGAATCTGCACTTTGTACTCAACATAGGTGCAGAAAAGTCTCAATGAACGGAACGCACCCCGGTGTCGATTATTCATTGAGATGAAAATGCACTCCCCGCGGCCAGGAAGTGCATTTTCATCTCAATGAGTCGTCGGGGCGGGGCCGGAGACGGGGCGCGGGCGACTCCGACGGGGCGGCACGGGCCAGCACCGACAGCCGGGCACGCAGATCGCGCCGTAAAACCCCTATTCGGCCAGCGCGCTCGTCAGCTCCTTGGTCACGCTGTCCGAATCCGGCTCCCAGGAGCCGTCCTTCTGCACGAACTTGAGCTTGACCGTGACCTCCTTGGTCTCGGCCGCCTTCGTGACCTGCGTGAGGATGTCCCCACCCAGCTGCATGAGCTCGTCTTGCGTGGGCCACGAGTCCATCGCGCCCACCTGCTTGGCATACTCGTCCGCAAACGCATTGACGATCTCGGTCATGGACTTGATCTTGAGCGTCACGCTCGCCGTGGCCTCGTCCTTGGCGTCGTTCAGCTCGATGTCGCCGATCTCGTAGCTAAAGCCGTCCAGGTAGAGCTTGGCGTACTCCTTGGCGTCGACCCCCAGCGCGTCGAAGCTGTCGGCGGCGCTGCCCTCCACGCCCTTGACGAAGTCCTCCACCTCGCCGCCCTTGAGCTTGTCCAGCTCCTGGGTCAGCTGCTCGCGGATGACCTCCTCCGCGCTCGGCCCGCCGCAGCCGGCGAGCAGCGTCATGCAGCACGCCAGCATGCAGACCAGGCACGCGACCAGAACCGGCCGCCCCTTCGCGATACCCATGATGACCTCCCTCGAAATCCTCGCCTTCAAGCTTACCCCCTCGGCACGGAAAACGGGCCGCCCGCGGCACCGGATTCGGCGATGCGCGGGCGGCCCGCTGACAACGGTTCGCCGACGGCCCGGCGTACCGGACACGCCGGGCAAGGGGCCCTACGCCTCCTTGGCGCCGTAGCGCTCGTAGTAGGCGCCGATCGCGGCCTTGAGCGCGTCGTCGATCACCACGCGGCCGGCGACCTCGCGGTTGTACAGGTGCTCGGTCACCTCGGCCATGGACACGATGCTCGCCACGGGGAAACCGTACTTCTCCTGGACCTCGAGCTGCGCGGTCTTAACGCCGCCCTTGCCGACCTCCATGCGGTTGAGGGAGACGATCAGCCCCTTGACCTCGACGTTCGCTGCGGCCATGAGCTTGGGGTAGGTCTCGTCGATGGACTTGCCCGAGGTGGTCACGTCCTCGACCATCACCACGCGGTCGCCGTCCTTGAGCTCGTAGCCCAGCATGCCGCCCTTGTCGGCGCCGTGGTCCTTGACCTCCTTGCGGTCGGAGCAGTACTTGACCTCCTTGCCGTACAGCTCATCCAGCGCGATGGCGGTGACCACGGACAGCGGGATACCCTTGTACGCCGGCCCGAAGACCACGTCGAAGTCCAGCCCGAAGTTGTCGTGGATGGCACGGGCGTAGTACTCGCCCAGGCGCTTGAGCTCAAGGCCCGTCACGTAGGCGCCGGCGTTCATGAAGAACGGGGACTGGCGGCCGCTCTTGAGGGTGAAGTCGCCGAACTTGAGGACGTCGGACTCGACCATGAACTCGATGAATTCCTGCTTGTATGCCTCCATGGGGCTCCCTTCGCGGTGCGGATTCACAGGTGGGATAAGGATAGCACGGCAGCAAGGCGCGCTCGGGTGCACCACCGGGCCGGGCCGCGTCGCTAGCCCGCATCCTCCCCGGGAGCCGCCCCAAGCGCCCCCCCTAACCGGAGATCTTGCCGAGGAACTCCCTCGTGCGCCGCTCCCGCGGGGCGTTGATCACCTGGTCGGCAGGCCCCTCCTCCACGATGCGCCCGCCATCCATGAAGACCACGCGGCTCGCCACGTCGCGGGCGAAGGCCATCTCGTGGGTCACCACCACCATGGTGGTGCCCTCGTCGGCCAGCTGGCGCATGACCTTCAGGACCTCGCCGGTGAGCTCGGGGTCCAGGGCGCTCGTGGGCTCGTCGAAGAAGAGCATCTGCGGGTTCAGCGCCAGCGCCCGGGCGATGCTCGCACGCTGCTGTTGACCTCCGGAGAGCTCGCAGGGAACCTTGCCCTCGCTGCCGGCCAGGCCCATCTTGGCGAGGAGCGCGCGGGCCTGCGCCTCCACCTCCGCCCGGTCGCGCTTCTGCACCACGAGGGGCGCGTCCATGACGTTTTGCAGCACCGTCATGTGGGGAAAGAGGTTGAACTGCTGAAACACCAGCCCAAAGCGCTGGCGCGCCTGGGCGAGCACGGCTTTGGAGCCGTAGACCGCGGGCGCGGACGGGTCGGACTCGGGCGCCGTGGCCACGGCGAGGTCGCCGTAGGAGAGGCTGCCGCCGTCCAGGGTCTCCAGCAGGGTTAGGCAGCGCAGCAGCGTGGACTTGCCCCCGCCCGAGGGACCGATGATGGCCATGACCTCGCCGGGGCGCACCTCCAGCGAGATATCGCGCAGCACCTCGTTGGCGCCGAAGCTCTTGCGTCCATGCCGCAGGCGCACCACGCGCTCGATCTCGGCCATCTTTCGTCCTCCTTATCCACGGGACGGTCCCGTCCCGTCCCCTTCATCGAATCCAGCGAGCGCCCGCCACGGGCCCGCGCGGCGTAGACTCAATCGTGGTAGTAATCCAGCCGCTTCTCGATCCGGCCCATAGCGATCTCCACCACGAAGTTGAACACCCAGTAGATCGCCGCGGCGATGGCGAACGGCGTCATGCTGCGCTGCGACGCCACCAGGGCCTTGGCCGTGGAGAACATCTCCGCCACGCCGATGGAGAACGCCAGCGACGTGTCCTTCACCAGGGTGATGACCTCGTTGCCGAGCGAGGGCATGATCCTTTTCACCACCTGCGGCAAGATGATCCGCACGAAGGTCTGCACGCGGGAGTAGCCCAGGACCTCGGCCGCCTCGTACTGGCCGCGCGGGATGGACTGGATGCCGGAACGGTAGATCTCGGCGAAGTATGCCGCGTAGTTGATGATGAACGCCACCACGCACGCCTGCCACTTGGAGTCGGGCGTGAGCTTCACCCCGAAGACGTAGAACGGGGCGAAGTAGATCGCGAACATCTGCAGCATGAGCGGCGTGCCGCGCATCACGGAGATGTAGGCGCGGGCGATCCAGCGCAGCGGCGCGAAGCGGCTCATGCGCGCGAGCGCGATGGGCACGCCCAGCGGCAGCGAGCCGATGAGCGTGAGGAAAAAGATCTGCAGGCTGGTGATGAATCCCGTTCCGAGCATCTGCATCATGGTGGCGGTGGTCATGGCGTCCCTTGCGTGCAAAGCGGTGCGAAGGGGCACCCCCTCGCACCGCTTGTCGGATATGGCGTAAAGCTTACTTCAGCACCCAGTTGTCGAACGAGAGGCCGTAGTCGGCGTACTTCTCGCAGAGCTTCTGGACGGTGCCGTCGGCGTACAGCTCCTTCAGGGCGTCCGTCACGGCCTCGGCGGTCTTGGTATCACCCTTCTTGAAGCCCACGGCGTAGTGCTCGGAGGACAGCGGCTCGGAGAGCTGCGCGTAGGCATCGGGGTTACCGGCGATCTGGTACTGAGCGATGGACAGGTCGCAGGCCACGGCGTCGGTGGCACCGCTCTCGAGCTCGGTGAAGGCGGTGTTGTAGTCCGGGCGAGTCTCCAGCGCGGCGAAGGTCTCGGCCAGGGACTGCTGGTCGCCCTGGAGCACGTCCTCGGCGGCGGAGTCGGCCTGGGTGATGACGTTCTTGCCGGCCAGGTCATCGAAGCTCTCGATACCGGAGTCCTTCTTCACCACCACGACCTGCTCGTTGAGCATGTAGGGGTCGGAGAAGGCGTAGCCGTCCTCGCGGCCCTCCATGGTGAAACCGTTCCAGATGCAGTTGATGGCGCCCGAGGAGAGCAGCGTGTCCTTGGCGTCCCAGTCGATGGCGGAGTACTCCACCTCCCAGCCGAGCTTGTCGGCCACGGCCTTGGCGAGGTCGAGGTCGAAGCCGGTGAACTCGCCGTCGTCGCCCACGAAGCCGTAGGGCGGGTAGGCCTGGTCGAAGCCCACGATCAGCTTGCCGGTGGCGGAGGCTGAGGTGTCCTCGGTCGTGGCGGCGGCGCTGCCGGCGGCCGATCCGGCGTTCGTGGTGCCCTGGCCGCCGCAGGCCGTGAGGCCAACCGCGAGCGCCAGGGCGGCTACGGCCGCCAGGGGAGCAAAGAGTCGTTTCTTCATCTCGATTCCTTCCTGCGCATGCGCCGCCCGTGCACGGCGCCCATCTTCAACGCACGAACACTTTACTAAACTAAAGTGAATAGTGCAAAGACGTTACTCGCCGAAATCATTTGTAAACAAAACGCCCCGACCTGCCGCCGTGCGACGTGCGAAGGGCCGAGGGGCCGGCGGCCCTCCCGACCACCGGCCCCTCGGCCGAAAAGACGACGCTATCCGCGGCGCGGCCGCCGGCTACTCGCGGGACTCCGCGCGACGACGGCGCTGGGCACCGAACGCGGCCAGGGAGCCGCCCGCCAGGGTGAGGCCCGCCGCGCCCATCATGGCCACGGTGGCAGGGTCGCCCGTCTGCGGCAGCTCCCCGCCCGTCACTGCCTTCTTAAAGTAGGCGACGAGCTCCATATCGCCCGTCACCGGCGTGGAGAAGTCGTACGGGGCGCCGTTGAGGTACCAACCCACGAAGGTGTAGCCCGCGTACGTCGGCTTGTCCGAGGGCTCGCCCACCGCCTTGCCGGCCTCGACCTCCTGCGTGGCGAAGGTCTTGCCGTCCGCGGTGAAGGTCACCGTGTAACTCGTGGCCGCCTCGGGGCCCTGGTCCTCGCCGGGGCCGCCCCCCTCGGCCTCCGCCACCGAGATGGTATAGGTGGCCGTGAAGGCCGCGGTGCTCTTGCTGACGGGCGTGTAGGTGACGGTCACGGTCTGCTCCCCCGCCTTGGCGAGCGCGGTGCCGGGCTCGATCGAGAAGGAGAACTGGTCGTTCACACCCACGGCGTCGGCATCGGTGGAGGAGCCGTAGGCGATGGTGCGGGTCGAGCCGTCCTGCATGGTGGCGGTGAGCGTCAGGCCCGTGGGATCGAAGGCGTCGCCCACCGTGTAGGAGCGCTTGAGGCCCTTGGGTTGGGCGTCATCGTCGATGGAGAT
>Cebus_capucinus_imitator_PRJNA485217_SSR024__coassemble_910_pt1 | contig 30092 bp, 21 predicted proteins | sample Cebus_capucinus_imitator_PRJNA485217_SSR024__metabat2_low_PE_009 | metagenome-assembled genome bin Cebus_capucinus_imitator_PRJNA485217_SSR024
CCCCCTTCGTCACCACGGCGCCGGCAGAGGCCGGGACGCTGGCCGCGGCGGCGGGGGCCGCACTCGCTAAGGCGGGCGCCTCGGGCGAGGCCGGCACCCGCGCCTTCATCGTGGCAGACGCCGGAGAGCTCTCCTTTACCGGCATGCAGGCGTATCTGGGCATCTTTAACCAGGTCAGGCGCCTGCCCGCCCTGGCCGGCTCCGCCGTGGCCGCGCTCGACCGCACGGGCCTCATGGCCCGCGCCATGGCCTGCCCGCCCGCGTCGAGCATCGCCGTGCGCCCGGGCAACGAGGAGGCCCGCATCCTCGCCTGGCCCGCCGGGGCGCAGGCGGTCGAGGGCGCCGCGGCGGGCGCCAACCGCTCCCCCAAGGCAGCCCGCGACACCGCCGCCCGCCGCGGCTCCGGGGCCGCAGACGAGGTCAAGCCGGCCGCGCGCGTGGACGTGGGACAGGGCAAGCCCGTACCCGTCCTCATGCCCGAGGCCGAGCAGTTCGCCAACCGTCTCAAGAAGAACGCCCGCCGCCTGCGCAAGTGGTCGCGGCGCGCGGGCGTGACCTGCTACCGCGTCTACGACGCCGACCTGCCCGACTACGCCGCCGCCATCGACCTGTACGAGGGCGCCGAGGCCACGCCCGGCCGATGGCTCGTGGTGGCCGAGTACGCCGCGCCCAAGACCGTGGACCCCGAGCTCGCGCAGGCGCGCCTGCTCGACATGCTGGCCCTGGCCCCGCGCATCCTTGACGTGGAGCCCGAGCACGTCTTTGCCCGCGCCCGCACCCACTCGCGCGGCGGCTCGCAATACGGCCGACGCGAGGGGGCGAGCGCGGTCAACTCCAACCCGCTCATTCGCGAAGGCGGCCTCACCTTCGAGGTCAACTTCAACGATTACCTGGACACCGGTATCTTCCTGGACCACCGCGTGACGCGCGGCATGGTGCGCGACCTGGTGCGCGAGCGTCCCGGCTGCCGCTTCCTCAACCTCTTCGCCTACACGGGCACGGCCACCTGCTACGCCGCGGACGGCGGCGCGGCCGAGACGGTGACGGTGGACCTCTCCAACACCTATCTGGACTGGGCGGAGCGCAACATGGCGCTCAACGGGCACTCCGGCGGCGCGCATCACTTCGTGCGCGACGACGTGATGCGCTGGATCTCCGACCAGCGCCGCACGGGCAACCGCTGGGACCTCATCTTCTGCGATCCGCCCACCTTCTCGAACTCGACCAAGATGGGCCAGCGCACCTGGGACGTGCAGCGTGATCACGTCGAGCTCCTCACGGGCGTGGCGGCGCTGCTGGCCCCCGGCGGCGAGGCCGTCTTCAGCTGCAACCTGCGCGGCTTCCGCCCTGACCTGGCGGCGCTGGCCGAGGCGGGCGTGGACCTCACGGACATCACGGCCCAGACCATCCCCGAGGACTTTTCCCGCAACAAGAAGATCCACCACTGCTACCGAGTCCGTCGAGCCTAACGCAGCCCATAAAAGATGGCAAAGGGCCCCCTCTATCGTCCCGCGCGCAGTTCCGCTCATAGCGACTGCTTGAGCACGGGATGATAGAGGGGGCCCTTCGAGCAACCTTTCGAGCGCCCGAGTTATGGCCGGGCGTCGGGCTCGATACGGGTCAGCTTGTTCACGGACTTGAACTTGGTGAACAGCGGAACGTACTCGTAGATCACGTTGGAGTTCTCCAGGCCGTACCAGCGCACCGGCGAGCCGGCGGCGCGGCGGATCGCGTACTTGATGGCGATGGCCGTGCGGTCGCGCGTGTCCACGTCGCTCTCCGGCGCCAGGGTCTTGCGCACCATCACGAACTTGAACGAGCCGATGATGCCCGGCTTCTTGTAGATCGAGTAGTCGTGCACCTGCGCGGGCAACTCGCCGCTCGCGGACAGGTCGGACACGATCTGGCGTAGGTAGGCGTTCACGCGCTGGTTGATCTTGTAGCCCAGGTACAGATGCACGCGGAACACGTAGTCGGTGCCGAAGTTCTCCACCGAGTAGGCGTAGGTCCCCGGCTCGTCCATGACCTCGATGTTGATGAACCAGTACGCCTGGGCGCGCTTGGGGTGCTTGTCCAGGATCGAGTAGAGGATGTCGCGGTCAAGGTAGTCGGTGTTCTTGGAGTTGGTGAGGTAGATGAGGTTGTCGGCCACCATGTCGTAGGCCTCGTCGCGGCGCAGGCGGTCGAGCTGGTCCAGGTAGCTTCGCACCGGCAGCAGCGTGGCCTGGCGGCGCTCCACACCCGAGCCGTAGTACCAGCTCACCATGATGCCCAGGATAAGCCCGGCCACGATCACCACGAAGTAGCCGCCGTGGAAGAACTTGGTGAGGGAGGACAGCATGAAGCAGCCCTCGAGCGCCAGGAAAAACAGGAAGAACACCCACGGCGCCACCTTGAGCTTGCGCACGCGGTTGAGGTAGATGGACAGCAGCAGCGTGTCGCAGAGCATGGCCGCCGTGATGGCCAAGCCGTAGGCGTTCTCCATGTTGGCCGAGGTCCGGAACAGCAGCACCACGAAGACGCAGCCCACCCACAGCACGTTGTTCACCATGGGGATGTACACCTGGCCCTTGGTCTCGGCCGGGTAGAAGCCCTGCATGTGCGGCATGAGGTCCAGACGGCTGGCCTCGGACACCAGTGAGAAGGAGCTGGTGATGAGCGCCTGGGAGGCGATGATGGCCGCACCGGTGGAGAGCGCCACGGCGAAGGGGCGCACCATGCCGGGAAGCATCTGGAAGAACGGGTTGATGTCCGTGATGGCGGCGAGCTCGGGGTTATGCGCGTTGGCGAGCAGCCACGCGCCCTGGCCCAGGTAGTTGCAGATGAGGCAGACCTTCACGAACGGCCAGGTACCGTAGATGTTGCCGCGGCCCACGTGGCCCATGTCGGAGTAGAGGGCCTCGGCACCCGTGGTGGCCAGAAAGCAGCTGCCCAAGATCATGAAGCCGGCATGGTTGTGCGGGCTCACGAGGAACGCGATGCCGCGCAGCGGGTCGAAGGCGCGCAGCACGGTGAGGTCCTGGGTGAGGTTGACGATGCCGCAGACGCCCAAAAAGCAGAACCACAACGTCATGACCGGCCCAAAGACCTTGCCGATCTTGGAGGTGCCGGCATGCTGCACCGCGAACAGGATGCAGATGATGGCGAGCGTGATGACGATGACCTTGGTCTGATCGTCCCCGATGAGCGCGTACACGGCGGGAATGGTCCGCAGGCCCTCCACCGCGGTGGTGATGGTCACCGCCGGGGTGAGGATGCCGTCGGCCAAGAGCGCCGCGCCGCCGAGCATGGCGGGCACGATGAGCCATTTGCCGATGCGGCGCACGATGCTGTACAGGGCGAAGACGCCGCCCTCGCCGTGGTTGTCGGCGCGCAGCGCGATGATCACGTACTTGAGCGTGGTGAGCAGCGTGATGGTCCAGATCACGAGAGAGAGCGAGCCGAGCACGAGTTCCTCGTTGACCGTGCCGATGCCGCCGTTGCCCGCGATGATGGCCTTGGTGACGTACATGGGGCTGGTACCGATATCGCCGTAGACCACGCCCAGCGCCACGAGCATGGCCCCCAGGCTCACCGGGATGGTATGTGAATCGGTCCGGGCGGTCTTACCAGCGGTTTTTTCGGCCATTGCAGGCAATCTCCTTCATGCGGCCAATAGTTGCACGGGAGATTATAGCCATTCGGCCACCAGCCTGCACCCGCCCGGCACCGCGCGGTGCGCCAAATGTCACGGCGCGCCGCGGAAGGCTCCTCCCGCGGCGCGTCGCGCTACTTGATCTTGGTGGTTCCCGGCGCCAAATTGGGGTCCGTCTCGTTGGCTGCCCCCTGCAGCGCCTTGGTGAAGATGTCCTTGCCGTCACCGAACAGCTTGTAGTACTGCATGGTCTGCAGATCCTGCCGCGCCCGACGCGTATCGGCATCGGTGGAATCGTCCACGGCGGCACTCGAGAGGTACCACCGTAGGTCCCTGTCCTCGAAGCCCGTGGCGTTGATGGCCGGCATCACCGCGCGCAGGGACTGCTGGGCCTTCTGGTAGTCGGTGAGCGGCGCGCCGATCAGGTCCATCAGCTCCGAGGCCAGGTAGTTGGTGGAGATGTCGTCCACGTCGCTGCCCTGGTTGCGACCGGCCACGTCGTAGTTCGCCCAGATGATGTAGTTCGTCTGCCACAGGCGCTCGGCGTGCGTCGCGGCGTCCTCGTCGGCGAACCACTGCGTGTTGTAGCGATCGGGGAAGAACGGCTGGTGGTCGCCGAAGAACACCACCACCACCTTGCGGTCCAGCTGGCGCAGCGCGTTGATGAAGTACTGGAGCGCCTCATCGGACTGGTGGATGAGCGAGAGGTACTCGTTCACCTCGGGGTCGCTGATGCCGTCGATGTAGTACTGCTCCTGCAACTCGGCCGGCAGCAACCCCGTGTCGTAGCCGGAATGGTTCTGCATCGTCACGTCGAAGATGAACTGCGGATCCTCGTTCTCCTCCAGCAGCTGCAGGATCTTGTCGTAGGTGGCCTGGTCGGTCACCATGCCGCGCAGGCGATCGGCGTCCTGGAAGTCGTCGATGGAGAGGAACTGGTCGAAGCCGAACTGGCCGTACACGTTCTCGCGGTTCCAGTTGGTGGCATGGTTGGGGTGCATGGCCGTGGTGGTGTAGCCGAGCGACTTGAACTGCGCCGCCAGGTTCTCCGTCTCGGACACGTCGTAGATGGTGTAGGGGTACACGCCTGAGCCCAGGTAGGCCATGGAGTTGCCGGTGAGGAACTCGAACTCGGTGTTGGCCGTGCCGCCGCCGTAGGCGCTCACGTAGAGCGTGCCGCGCTGCAGGCAGTCAGAGAGGCTCTTGAAGAACTGCGGCCCCTGGTAGTTGGCATGCAGGTTCTGGTAGATGGAGAGGTCGGAGAAGGTCTCGTTCATGATGGCGATGACCGTGGGCTTCTCCTCGTCGAACTGGGCGCTCGCCTGCGAGCGGGCCTCGCTCGCGCCCTCGGATGCGTCGTAGTCTGCGGCGTACTCGTCCACGAGCTTCTGAGCGGACGCCTCGCTGTAGTCCTGCGGCTTGCGCGGGATGATCGTCTGGGCAGAGGAGATAAAGCAGGGAAGGAACCCCTCGCGGTAGTAGCTCTCCAACGGACGCCAGGTGTAGACCTGCACGTACAGGGTGTTGTAGTAGTCGATGAGCGTCACGTGGGCGGTGAGGCCGGCCAAGCACGCCAGGCCCACGAGCAGGTTCACCATGCGGCGACCGCGCACCGTGGCGTCGCCGGGCCGGACCTCGGGCCGCCAGATGACCGAGAGCTGGCAAAGCATGAGGGAGACGGCGGCGAAGGCCATACCGTACAGGCAGAACTCGCCCAAGCGGTACACGTAGCCCGAAGACACGGCCATGGCCGTGCCCAGCGCGGACAGGTCGCCGGGCTGGATGGGCATGGACTTGAAGGTGATCACGAAGTACTCGGCGATGCCCAAGATGTGCAGCAGGACCGCCAGCACGGCCGGGGCGGCGCCGCGGCGCTGGGAGATGAAGTGCAGCGCGAGCATGGGCAAAAGCACGATGAACCACTCGAGCAGAAGGCACAGCGGGTACATCCACGTGAGGTCGTGGTTGGAGGGGATCTCCAGGCCCAGCACGGCGAAGGCGCTGGCGGCCACGATGGCGAGCGTGCCGGCGACGAGGGGCCGCACCGGCTTGCCGCGGCGCGGCGTCTTGAGGGCCAGCAGGCGGGCCGCCACCCGCGGGCGGGACGCGCTCGCCCATGCGCAGCCCGTGAGCACAAGGTTGAGCACGAGGACGGCCAGGAAGTCCTGAGCCACGAGGCCCAGGGCGGCCCATACGCAGACGAAGCCCTGGATCAGCATGAAGGCAACGGCCCAGGCGATGGCCGAGGGCGGGACCGTATCGTCCGCGGCGCGAGCGGAGCGCACTGCGCGGACGCAGAGCGCAAGGGAGGCGGCGAGGCCGAGGGCGGAGATGGCGGCAACGAGCATGAACGACTCCTCCATGCAGGTCGGTAGCGGTTTACATAGGCCTTACGCAGGCAACGGCCCATGATACCGTGCACTTGTAAAGGCTATGTGGGCGCGCCCGGGGGCATCGCATTTCCTTCATGGGGGAGGAGCGGAACATAAGCCGGTCGGCGGAACTAGAAGACCTCGTTCTCCACGCCCTTGTCCTCGCCGAGCAGCTTCCACTGCAGGTCCGCGTGCGCCCGGAAGTTCGGGGCGTCGCTGCACAGCAGCAAGAAGAGCACCTCGATGATGTAGTTGATCGAGTTATGCGAGAAGGGCAGGTCCACGTTGAGCATCTTGTCGCGCGTGGCGGCATGCAGCACGCAGGTGGCCCGCCGCGCCAAGGGCGAGTCGGGCGTGTTGGTGATTACGATGGTGGAAGCGTCGGCATCCAGCGCGTTGTCCATCATGGTGTTCAAGCGCTTGGAGTGGCCCGACTTGGAGATGAACACCAAGACGTCGTGCGAGGTGAGGGAGAGCGACGAGAGCATCATGGCCTCGGTCGTGGGCGCGCAATGCGAGCGCAGGCCCAGCTGGGCCATCAGGAAGGAGCCCGAGAGCGCCGCGGGGATCGAGTTGCCCACCGCGGCGAACTCGATGGAGCTGGCGCGCTCCATCAGGTGCACGGCATCGACGAGGCTCTTCTCGTCGATGAGGCTCAGCGTGTCCATGAGCTCGCGGTTCTTGGCCATGAGCACCGTCTCCATGGCGGCGCGGGGCGCGTCGAGCGAGATGGCGGTCGAGGGCAGGGTGGCCGCGGCGCTGCCGTTCTCGTTTCAGCCTTGCTCTATACTTTGAAACATCCTGAAACAATGGGCTCGAAAGGAACAGATTATGGAGCGTCAACTGCTGGGCGCGCTTGAGGCCGGCGGCACCAAGATGGTGTGCGCCACCGGCTACGCGGACGGCACCGTGCTGGAGCGCGAGGAGATCCCCACCACCACGCCTGAGGAGACCATGGCCGCCGTGGTCAAGTGGTTCGAGTGCAAGGGCGTCGCCGCCCTGGGCGTGGGCGCCTTCGGCCCCACCGCCGTGGACCCCGCCTCACCGCGCTTCGGCCAGATCTTGGAGACCCCCAAGACGGCCTGGCGCTACTTCGACCTGCTCGGTAGCCTGGCCGGCCCGCTCGGCGTGCCCTGCGGCTACGACACCGACGTCAACGTCGCCTGCCTGGGCGAGGCCACCTTCGGCGTGGCACGCGGCCTCTCCGACGTGGTCTACCTCACCATCGGCACCGGTGTGGGCGCGGGCGTGATGGTCAACGGCCAGCTGCTCCACGGCATGCTGCACCCCGAGGCCGGCCACATCCTGGTGACGCGCGACGAGCGCGACACCATCGGCGAGCACAGCGGCTGCCCCTACCACGACAACTGCCTCGAGGGCCTCATCGCCGGCCCGGGCGTCAAGCTGCGCTGGGGCGGCAAGCGCGCGAGCGAACTGGCCGAGGACGAGTTCGCCATGGACCTGCTGGCCGGCTACCTGGCGCAGGCCCTCGTGACCTACACCCTGTGCTACTCGCCCAAGAAGATCATCATCGGCGGCGGCGTGGCCGACCACACGCCCATCGTGCAGCTGGCCCGCAAAAAGGCCGCCGAGCTGCTGAACGGCTACATCGCCACCCCCGAGGTCGCCGACATCGACACCTACGTGGTGAACAACAGCCTCGACGGTAAGCAGGGCGTCATGGGATGCCTGGAGCTTGCCCGCCAGGCGCTCGAGGCGTAAAGGCCCCTGTTCGTCGCCCGCAAGGCCCTGGAGATGGTCATCGTCTCCAGGGCCTTTTCCTATAGGTTGTTAGTAGGAACAAAGCGGCAGCGCTGTGATCGAACGAACCAGACACATTCGATAGCACTGGTTGAATTACCGCCCCAGCGCTTGCTTAGCTGCGGCTACCACGTGCGCCACGTCGGCCTCCGTTGGGTGGCCGGCCGCGGCGTCGTACGTCGCCAGCATCATCTTGGCGCGTTTGTCCTCCGGGTCCTTGGCGAGCGCCGCCTCCCAACGCCCACGGGAGGCCGGGGCAATCTGACCCTGGCACATGGCCGTACCCAGCAGCTCCGCGTCATCGGGTAGGTGCTTCTCCACGGCGCCGAGCACGTGGTCGAAGTACTCCGCCGAGCCGCCGAAGCCCGCCGTCCCGAACAGGAACACCTGCTTGCCGGAAAGCCTCGCCAGCACCCTCGCCGCGGCCGGAGAGCAGTCGCCCTTGTCGCACCAAAAGCCCGCCAGCACGGTGCCGGCCGCATCGATGGTGGCGTCCACCTGCAAATCGTCCGCGGCCACGACCTCGCTACCCAGCTCCCGCGCCAGCGCATCCGCCAGTTTCCGCGTGTTGCCCGTCTTGCTCTCGACCACGATTGCGTACGTCATGATGATCCCTTCCTGCACAAACGAGCCAGGTTCGCTCTTTCGCGTATATTAACCCGTCCGCCGCGGTGAACGATGGAAGGAGACAATCCTTCCATCGTTCACCGCGCGGCGTGGTTAGCAAACTGGCTGTTGTAGAGCCCCGCGTACATGCCGCCCGCCTTAAGCAGCTCGGCATGGGTGCCGCGCTCCACGATCTGGCCGTCGCGCATCACCAGGATGCAGTCGGCGCCCACGATGGTGCTCAGCCGGTGCGCAACCACGAAGCTCGTACGCCCGCGCATCAGTTCGTCGAACGCGGCCTGTACCTGCAGCTCAGTGCGGGTATCGATGCTGGAGGTCGCTTCGTCCAGCAGCAAGATGGCCGGGTCCGTGAGCATCACGCGCGCGATGCACAGCAGCTGCTTCTGCCCCTGCGAGAACGAGCCGCCATCCTCGGCGATCACCGTGTCGTAGCCGGCGGGCAGGGCCTCGATGAACCCGTCGGCATGCGCCCGTCGTGCAGCATCGACAATCTGCTCGCGTGTGGCATCGGGGCGACCGTACGCGATGTTCTCCGCGATGGTCCCCTCGAAGAGCCAGCTGTCCTGCAGCACCATCCCGAAGCTGTGGCGCAGGCTGGCACGTGTTAGCTCGCGGATATCGGTCCCGTCAAGCTCCACCGCGCCGGCGTCCACATCGTAGAAGCGCAGCAGTAGATTGATGAGCGTGGTCTTGCCGCAGCCGGTTGGGCCCACCAGGGCGAGGCGCCGGCCCGGCGCCGCGTCCAAGCAGATATCCTGCAGGAGTTTCCGGTCCGGCACGTAGGAGAAGTCCACGTGCTCCAGCGCCACGGCACCCTGCGGAGCCGTCAGCACCAGGGCGTCCGGCGCATCCGGTTCCTCTTCCTCCGCATCCAACAGCGCAAAGACGCGCCGCGCGCTCGCATATGCGGTCTGAATCTGCGTGATCACACTCGTGACCTCGTTGAACGGCTTGGTGTACTGGTTCGCGTACGAGAGGAACACCTGCACGCCGCCAACCGTGAGCGGTGCCGGCCAACCCGCGATCACGCACGCGCAGCCGATTACGCCGACGACCGCATAGATGACGTTGTTGATGAAACGCGTGCCCGGGTTGGACAGCGAGCTCAGGAACTGAGCGCGCTCTCCGCACGTGTAGAGCTCGCGGTTGATGGCGTCGAAGTCGTTCTGCGCGCGCGGGCCAAAGGCAAAGGCCGAGACGAGCCGCTGGTTGCCCACGTACTCCTCGATGTGCCCCGTCAGCTGACCCAGAATACGCTGCTGCGCGGAAAAACTCTTGTTGGACACCCTGGCGATGGCACCGGCGGCAAAAATGGAGAGCGGAGTCACGAGCACCACCACGATGGCCATGGGCACCGAGATGGTCAGCATGAAGACGAGTGTTCCCACGATGGTGAAGACACCGGTGAAGAGCTGGGTGAATCCCTGGAGCAGGCCATCCCCCACCAGGTCGACGTCGTTCACCACGCGCGAGATGAGGTCGCCGTGCGGGTGCGCGTCGATGAACGAGATGGGCATGCGGCTGATCTTATCGCTCGCCTGGACGCGCAGGTCACGCACCGTCTCGTACGACAGGCGGCTGATGCAGTATCCCTGCAGCCACTGCGTGGCCGATGCCCCGATCACCACCAGGGCGAGGCACAGGACCAAGGGAGCCAGCACGGCGAGGTCCACCCGCCCGGCGCCGATGATGAGGTCGATGCCCTGTCCGATGAGAATGGGCACGTACAGTTGCAGCGTCACGGAGACCGCAGCGGCCACGAACGAGAGCGCGAACGAGCCGGCATGCGGGCGCACGTAGGAAAGCAGGCGCTTGGTCACCTCGGACGCCGGCATCGTCGGCGCATCGGACGCGCCACCGTCGAGCCGCGGGCCGCCGCCCGTCACGCTGGCGGTGACCGTTGAAATCGACCCGACTGCGGAATACGAATTCGGCATCAGTTCTCACCCCCTTCATCCGCACCCGGACGCGCGGAACGGGCATTCTCCTCCAAAGCGGGGTGACCGGCACGGTCATCAACCCCCTGAGAGGCGCAGATCTCCTGGTACACGGCGCAAGCGCGCAGCAACTCATCGTGGGTGCCCAGGCCCACGGCCTTGCCGCGGCGCATGACGAGAATCTGGTCCGCACCGCGCACGGAGCTCACGCGCTGCGACACGACGATGCGCGTCACGCTCATGCCGGCAAGTGCGCGCCGCAGCGCGGCGTCCGTCTTGAGGTCGAGCGCGGAGGCGGAGTCGTCAAGGATCACGATGCGCGGCGAGCCCACGAGCGCGCGGGCGATGGTCAGGCGCTGGCGCTGGCCGCCGGAGAAGTTCTTGCCGCCCGCCTCGACCGGGGCATCCAGGCCCTGCGGCAGACGCCGCACGAACTCGCTGGCCTGCGCGGTGTCGAGCGCGGCCCAAAGCTCCTGGTCGTCCGCGTCGGCATTGCGCCAGCGCAGGTTATCGCGGATGGTGCCGGAGACGAGCGAGGCCTGCTGGGGCACGAGCCCCACCGCATGGCGCAGGTCATCGAGCGCCCACGCGCGCACGTTCCGGCCGAGCACCTCAACGAAACCCGATGTGGTGTCGTACAGGCGCGGCACCAAGCTCACCAGCGTGGACTTGCCCGAACCGGTACCGCCGATGATGCCGAGCGTTCCGCCAACCGGTAGCTCGAGCGAGATGTCGTCCACCGCGTTTGCCGCGCCTGCACCAAACGAGAAGCAGGCATGGTCAAAGCGCAGGGCGGACGTCTCGAGGTTCGCGGCCTGCGGAGACGGGGCCGCCGCGTCGTCCTCGATGCTGGGCTCCGTATGCAGTACCTCGTTGATGCGCGCCGCGCTCGCGCTCGCCTTGGTGAACACCACCACCAGGTTGGCCACGTAGACAATGGAGAGCAGCGTCTGCGTCATGTAGTTGACGAACGCCATGACCTCGCCCTGGGTCAGCTCGCCAACGTTCACCTCAACGCCGCCTTGCCACAGAATGGCACAGATGGCGAGGTTCATCACCAGGAACGTCACCGGGTTCAGCGTAGAGGAGAGCCGGCCCACGGCGATGGCTATATCCGCCTGCTCCGCCGCCGCCCGGTGGAACCGCTCGCGCTCATGGTCCTCGCGCACGAAGGCGCGAATCACGCGAACTCCGGAGAGCCCCTCGCGCTGGATAAGGCCGATGGTATCCAACTTGGCCTGCAGGTTCTTGAAGTACGGGATGCAGTGCGCCATGACCAGCCAGAACACGATGCCGATGAGCGGCGTGGACACCAAGACGACCATGCCGAGGCGCACGTCGATGAGCAGGGCGGCGACCACGGACCCCGCCGCCAGGAACGGCCAGCGGATCAGCTGGCGCACGCCGAGCGCCACGGCGAGCTGCACCTGATTGACGTCGTTGGTGATGCGCGTGATCAGCGAGGGCGTGCCAAAACGGTCCAGCTCGGCATAGGCGAACTGGTTGACCCGCGCGTACAGGTCGTGACGGATGTCCGTGCCCATGCCCTGCGAGGCAAGCGCGGCCATCTTCTGGCATACCAGTGTGAAGCAAAGTCCCACAGCCGCCATGACCAGCAAGAGCACGCCGTACTTGAGCACGATTCCCAGGTTATGCGAGCCGACGCCTTCGTCGATCATGCGCGCGATGACCATGGGCGTCAGCAAATCGAAGAACACCTCGAGCAGTTTGCACGCCGGTCCGATTACGAAATACCAGCGATACCTGCCCGCAAATCGTCTCAACAGCTCGATCATGCGACCCAATCTTTCGCGTACACCCGGCGGCAAAGGGCCTCGCCCGCGATGCCGCCCACAATTCCGTGCATCATGATAGGCCCGCCATGGTGCAGAAATGTCAATAAACGGTAAATGTCCCGATAGGCAAAAACGGAGAACGAGAACCATCCCGCTTATGAAAAAAGCCCCGTGCTCTCGATGGGAACGGATGCCCGGCAGAGGCTCCTTATGGCTGCTTCCTTCCGGACCTGACCAGATTCGGAACATATCGTCATCCGAACCCATCGAACGCGCGGGGCGTTCCGGCTAATGATAACCGACCGCGGGCGCGCTGTCGAGTCCTTGGGAGAGGGACGGAGGCCGAGGGGCGGCGCGATCGGCGAGGGGCAGGCGGCGTCCCTTGGCGGATAGGTTACCCGGCATCCGGTGCTCCAGGTCCCCGGCGCCCGCCTAGCGACCCAGCAGGAACGCGCGGGCCGCGGCCTCGCCGGCGCAGACCAGGTTGGCCCGGGCCTCCTCGGGAGCAAGCGCCCGGGCGAGGTCCATGGGCTCGCGCGGCACGGGGATCACCAGGTCGATGCCCTTGGCATATACGGCGTCCAAGTCATCCGCGCGGCCGCCGACGATCGCCACCACCGGCTTGCGGGCGCGCTTGGCGCGGGCCGCCACGCCCACAGGGGCCTTGCCCTCGGCTGACTGGGCGTCCATGTGGCCCTCCCCCGTGACGACCAGGTCCGCGCCGGCCAGGACGGCGTCGATGCCCGTCAGGTCCAAGATGGCGTCGACACCGCCCGTGAGCTCGGCACCCACGGAGAGCATCGCCGCGCCCAGGCCGCCGGCGGCCCCGGCACCCGGCACCCCCGCCACCGAGCGGAACGCCCTGCCCGCGGGCGCGATACCGGCCCGTTCGCGGGCTTCGTCCAGCAGCACGGCGTAACGGGCCATCGCCGCATGGTGCGCCGAGGGGTCCGCGAGGCCCTTTTGCGGGCCGAAGATCGCGAGCGCACCCCGGGCGCCCAGGAGCGGGTTGCCCACATCGGAAAGCGCCACGAGCTCCACGCCGGCCAGGGCCGCGGCTGCGGGGCCGAGGTCGATGGAGGCCAGCGCTGCGAGACCCGCCAGGCCCGGGGCGATCGGCGCGCCGTCCGCGTCGAGCAGACGCGCTCCCAGGGCCTGGAGAAATCCCGCGCCGCCATCGTTCGTGCAGCTACCGCCCAGGCCCACGAGCACGCGGCGCGCGCCGTCGCGCACGGCCGCGAGCACGAGCTCGCCCACGCCGCGCGTCGAGGCCGCCGTTGCCGCGGCGTCCGAGCGGTCGCTCAGGTGCAGGCCGGCGGCGGAGGCCATCTCGAGCACCGCCGTCTCGCCCACCAGCACGTAGCGCGCGCGGACCGCACGGCCGAGAGGACCCGCGACCTCGACCGCGCGCGGCTCGGCACCGCATGCCGCGGCCACGGCGTCCACCGTGCCCTCGCCGCCGTCGGCCACGGGAATGCAGGTCAGGTCAGCGCTCGGCACCACGCGCCGGATACCCTCGGCGATCCAGCCCTCCACCTGGGCGGATGAGGCGCAGCCTTTGAAGGAGTCCACGGCGAGCAAGACGTTGAGCTGATGGTGCACGGCGGCATCCGTGGCGGCGGAAATCGGGGTCTCCAGGACGCCCGTCGCCTGCGCGAGCGCGGCCTCGTGGGCATCGTCGGCGGCAAGGCCCGCGGCGCGCCCCATCCGGCGCACGGCGAAGAAGCCTCGCAGCAGCTCGGAGCACTCGTCCGCGAGCACGCCCGCCTCCACCGGGAAGGCGTGGTTGAGGCGATGGTCGCCGTTCAGCCGATACAGGGAACCGAGCGCGCCCGCCTTGGCGTCGGCAGCGCCGTAGACGCAGCGACCCACACGCGCGTTGACCATGAGGCCCGCGCACATGGTGCAGGGCTCAAGGGTCACGTACACGGTGCAATCGGGCAGGCGCCAGCGGCCGAGCTCGCGCGCGGCGGCCGTCAGCGCCGAGAACTCGGCGTGGGCGGAGGGGTCGTGGTCGAGCTCGCGCCGGTTATGCGCGCGCGCCACAATCGCGCCGTCGCGAACCACCACGGCGCCGATGGGAACCTCGCCCAGCGCCTCGGCCGCACGGGCCTCGGCGAGGGCCTCGCGCATGAAGCGCTCGTCGATGTGCCGCTGGGTTTCCGGAGCGGTCATGGCGACCTCCTCGAGATACGGAAAACGGGCCGCGCGGGCCCGCCGTCTATCGTGCTCAGTATAAGTGTCGTGCGGTGTCCGGAGGAGAGAGGGATTCCCCGTGCGGCTGGCGCCGCCCGGGTCCGCCGCGGCCGCTCCGCGGCCTTGCGGGCTGCGCTGGCAAAAGGCTCACGCCTTTTGGCTCAGCTCCGCCCCCTCGCGGGTTCGAATCCATGCGGGGCACACGGAACGCGAGCCGTCGGGCCCGCACCACATGGCCGACATGGCGGAGAGAGAGGGATTCCCCGTGCGGCTGGCGCCGCCCGGGTCCGCCGCGGCCGCTCCGCGGCCTTGCGGGCTGCGCTGGCAAAAGGCTCACGCCTTTTGGCTCAGCTCCGCCCCCTCGCGGGTTCGAATCCATGCGGGGCACACGGAACGCGAGCCGTCGGGCCCGCACCACATGGCCGACATGGCGGAGAGAGAGGGATTCGAACCCTCGGGACCCTTGCGGGCCCAACGGTTTTCAAGACCGCCGCATTCAACCGCTCTGCCATCTCTCCGTAGCTCGCAATCATACCATCTCGCGGCGGGCGCGGGCCCTACTTGTCCTCCCCCGGCCCGATGCCGTCGGCGATGCCGCGGGCCAGCGCGCTCGCCATGCCCTCGGCCGCCTGCTTGGCCGTGGTCGGCACCTGGTCGCTCGTGCCGTCGTCCACGTGCACCGGCAGCACGTCGGACACCGCGTCGTGTACCAGCTTGATGTACTCCCCGGCGCCCGTCTCGTTCAGATGCGTGCCATCGCCGTCGAACAGGTCGTCTCGACCCTCGCTCGCGGCGTACCAGTCCACCACGCGCACGTTCTTATAGCGGTCGGCAGCGCGCTTGAGCGCGTCGTTGGTGGGAGCCACCCAGGGTTGCGGGCTGCGCGTGGTCACGAACACCACACGGCGCTTATCGCCCACAAGGCCCATGAGCTCGTCGATCTGGCCGTCGGTCACCACGCCGTTGGTGCCCAACGCAAATACCGCGATGCCACCCGCCTTGCCCTCGTCCTCGTATCGCTTGAAGAGCTCCACGCCCGCGCCGAACTGGCGGCTCACCTTGGCGTCGATATGCCCGTAGGGAAAGGTCTTCTCGAAGTACGGGATCGTCCGCACGGACACGGAGTCGCCGATCATCAGCACGTCGTAGGCGTCTTTGGAAAAGCCCGTGCCCGTCGCGGCGGCGGACGCCTCGCCCCCAGAAGCCGACGCGCCCTGGGCGGCGGAGCCTCCCTGGCCCGAGCCCTGGTCCAAACCCTCCTGGCCTTGCCCGGGCTGCTCCAGCGCGGCCGCGCCCTCGGCGCTGAGCGCGGAGGCGTCAGGCACCAGGGCCACGCAGCCCGCGGCGAGCGCGAACAGCAGGCAGCAGCTCGCCAGTACCGGCAGGTAGCGGCGTTGCAGGGTGAGCCCGCCCACATGCAGGGGCCCACCCGCGAGCACCCGCGAGCAGCGGCAGCGCAGCGGGGCGAGCGCCCGGAGCGCTACCTCCGACACGCGCGAGCGCAAGGGCTCGAGGACCGCGAACAGCCCGCGCCCCTCGCCCGCCCGGGCGGCGGGGCCCGCAGCGCTACCGGCCCCCGCGGGCTCCTCGCCATGCAGCGAGTGCCAGAACCTCCCGAGGGCGCCGTGCCTGAACGGCGCCTCCACCGCACGGTAGGACACCTCGGCCACCGCGCCCACGAGCGCGAGCTGCCCCGCGATGGCCCACCACGGGCGCGCCCCCACGCTCGAGGCCGGGTTCATGAGCAGCAACAGGGGGTAATGCCACAGGTAGATGCCGTAGGAACGCGTGCCCATCCACACCAGCGGGCGCGCGGAGAACACCCGCTCGAGCACGCCGCCGCGGCGCACGCACCCCATGATGAGCGCGACGGTGAGCAGCGTGCAGAGCACCATGCCGCCGCGGTACTGGAACGCGGTATAGCCGTTGGTGAGCGCGAACATCGCCAGTAGCCCCGCCAGCCCCAGCAGGCCTGCCACGTCAACCAGAAGCGCCCAGCGCCCATGCGCGCCGTCGACCTGCCGCGGGGCGATGAGCGCCAGCCACACGCCAGCCAGCAGCGAGAACGCGCGCGTGTCGGTACCGTAGTACAGGCGACTCGGGTCTGCCGTGGGGCTGTACAGCACCGCCATGGCGAGCGCGGAAGCCGCCGCCAGCACGGCCACGCCGCGGCGAATCGCCCGCCGGCTCGCGCCCGCCCGATACAGGCAGAACAGGACCAGCGGCCACACCAGGTAGAACTGTTCCTCGATGGCGAGCGACCAGAAGTGCGTGAGCGGCGAGGGGTCGCCCAGCGCGCTGAAGTACGAGACGTTGCGGACGATCTGCCACCAGTTGTTGAAGAACAGCAGCGACGGCAAGATGTCGGGCCGCATCTTGGTGAGCATCACGCGGTTGAACAGCGCGCAGAGGATCGCCACCACGGGCACCAGCACCAAGATCGCCGGCAGCAGGCGCCGCGCGCGTCGGACGTAGAACCGCTTGAAGTCGATACGCCTGCTCTGCGAGAGCTCCGACATGAGCAAGCGCGTGATGATGAAGCCGGAGATGACGAAGAACATCGTCACGCCGAGCAAGCCGCCCTGGATCCACGGGAACTTGAGGTGGTACAGCACGACCGCTCCCACGGCCAAGGCCCGTACGCCATCAAGCGCCGGGATATACCTCATCTTTCTCATGTATCCCTCCTATAACGCGTCCGGACTCGTAGACGCAGCGAAGGGGCCCCGCGCTTCCGCAAGGCCCGTCTGGAGGACGCTCTGCGCCCGACCGGGTTTCGCGGAAGCGCGGGGCCCCTTCGCGGTGGGGGTCTTAGAACTTCACGCTCGGGACCTCGCGCGAGGCCTCCGCCGCCTCGAACCCGGAGCGCTCCTTGAACTGGAAGATCCCGGCGAAGATGTTGCCCGGGAAGGTCTGGATGGCGTTGTTGTAGTTGAGCACGCAGTCGTTGTAGCTCTGGCGCGCGTAGGACACCTTGTTCTCCGTGTCCTCGAGCGAAGCCTGGAGCTGCAGGAAGTTGGTGTTGGCCTTGAGCTCGGGGTAGGACTCGGCCAGCGCGAACAGCTGGCGCAGGGCCCCGGCGAGCTCGCCGTCCGCGGCAACCTTGGCCTCGGGCGTGGCGGCGGTGGCCATCGCGTTGCGCGCGGATACCACGGCCTCGAGCGTGGAGCTCTCGTGTTTGGCGTAGCCCTTCACGGTCTCCACCAGGTTGGGCACCATGTCGGCGCGGCGCTGCAGCTGCGTGTCGATGTTTTGCCACGCGTTGTCGATGCGGTTGCGCAGGGTGACCATGTTGTTGTAGATGCCGGCCACCAGCCACACCAGCGCGATGACGACCACGATACCGACGATGATGCCAACCACGGGACTTCCAATCTCTCGGCGCGCCCGTTAGGGGCGCGGGTTGGCATGTAGTATACCCGCCTCGCCGGACATGGACGGACCTTCGCGGATTCTCTCGTTGACACCCGTTTGTTATCTGGCGATGATAGGAACATCGTCAACATAAGGGAGATTCCATGGACCTTCGCATCAAGAAGACCTACAAGGCCCTGGACGAGGCCTTCACCAAGCTGCTCAGCGAGAAGCGCTACGAGAAGATCTCGGTGGCGGCGCTCTGCGACGAGGCGATGATCCGCCGCACCACCTTCTACAAGCACTTTCGCGACAAGGACGACTACTTCGCGTTCTTCATCGACAACCTGCGGAGGGAGTTCCTCTCCATCGGGACCACCACCCCGGGCGGCGCCGGGCGCGACACCCGGAGCGAGCGCGAGGCGGTCCTCGCCAAGCTGGCGGATTTCCTGCTGGGGCACGAGGCGCTCATGGACAACATCTTCCAGAGCTCCATGTCCGGGGCGATGACCAACGTCATCAGCGACGCGGTGGCCGAGGCCCTGCGCGAACGCTACGGAGCCGAGCGCGCCGAGGCGGCCGAGTTCGCCGCCGGTGGGATCGTGCGCCTCATGCTGCTGTGGTGGCATTCGGGCCACCTGGGCGAGGGCGGCGACGAGTTCGTCCGCGCCACAGACACGTTCGTCGGCCGCGTGATGGAGGGATAGGACATGGACCAGCTCACCTGGATGGGAATCCTCGCCATAGCCTGCGGCCTGGGCGCGGGCCTGTACTGGATCCGCACCCATCGAAGAAGATAAGGCGGCAGGCGGGACTTTTGCGCCGTCGCAAGCAGGGCGCACGAGACAAAACGTCCGTTTTTCGAGGTTCTGCAGCGATTTCGCGGGCCCCGTCACGGGGCATCGGCAAAACCGCAGGTCAGAAGCATCCGAAAATCGAGATGCTGAAAAATCGCTTCATTACCTGAAGGTTATCTCGCAGATCCGTTCAGAACCTCGAAAAACGGACGCCAAGGCCGCGCCGCGGGTCGAAACGCGGGTCGCGTGCGCACCGACCGCGCGCTGCACGCCGCGTTGCCCGCAAAGAGGGAGCCGCCCTCGCGGACGGCGCCCGATTGATAGACCAAGCTAGCCGAGCAGCTCGCGGACGGCCCGGCGGCCCCGGTGTCGATTATTCATTGAGACGAAAAGGACGTCCCATCGAGTAGAAACGTCCTTTTCGTCTCAAGGAATCCCCCGGAGCCGCCGCAGGCCGTTGCAAACCGCCCGCGTCCCTAGTACCCCATGAACTGCAGCGCGAACATCACCACGGTCAGCACGGTGATCAGCGCGATGGTGGCCCAGGTCAGCACCGTCCACACGCGGCCGTTGCGATGTTCGCCCATGATGTGCTTGTCCTGCGCGATGAACACCTGGAACACCAGGACCACGGGCAGCAGCACGCCGTTGATCACCTGCGAGGTCATCATGATCTGGAACAGGTCGACCCCGGGCATGAGCACCATGATGGCCGAGGCCGCCGTGATGGCCGTGATGATGCCGCGGTACATCGGCGCCTCGTCCCAGCTGCGGTCCGCGCCGCGCTCCCAACCGAAGGCCTCGCAGATGGCCGAGGACGTCACGCCCGGCAGCACGCACGCCGCCAAGAAGCTCGCCGCCACCAGGCCGCTCGCGAAGAGCACCGTGGAGAACTGCCCCGCGATGGGCTCGAGCGCCAGCGCCGCGTCGGCCGCGTCCGAGATCACCACGCCCGCGGGAAAGAGCACCGTGCCCGTCGTGATGATGATGAACCACGCGATCAGGTCGGCGGCGATGGAGCCGCTCACCGTGTCGATGCGCGAGAGGGTGAGGTCGCCCGCGTCGGCGTTCTTGTCCACCACGTTGTTCTGGGCGAGGAACACCATCCACGGCGCGATGGTGGTGCCGATGGTGGCCACCACGAGCGACACGTATCCCGGGTCGCTCTCCAGACCGGGCATCACCGTGGCGCGCGCCACCTCGCCCCAATCGGGGCCGGCCATGAAGGCGGCCACCACGTAGGTCACGAACACGCAGCTCACCAGCAGCAAGATCTTCTCGATGCGCTGGAAGCTCCCGCTCATGGTGATCATCCACACCAGCAGGGCCACCAGCGGCACGGACACGCTTGCCGGGATCCCAAAGAGCGCCAGCCCGCTCGCGATGCCCGCGAACTCCGAGATGGTCACGGCCGTGTTGGCCACCAGCAGCGCCGCCATGGCGAGCGCGCTCTTGCGCACACCGAACTTCTCGCGAATGAGCGAGGCGAGGCCCTTGCCCGTGACGCAGCCGCAGCGGGCGGCCGTCTCCTGCGTCACGATGAGCAACACGGTCATGACGGGCAGCATCCAAAGCATGCCGTAGCCGTAGCTCGCGCCGGCGCTCGAGTAGGTGGCGATGCCGCCGGCGTCGTTGCCCGAGAGCGCCGCGAGCAGGCCCGGGCCCATGGCGCCCAGCACCGCCGCGACGGTCAGCTTCTTCTTGGCCTGGTTCTCCATGGAACCACGCCCCTACGCGGCCACCAGCGCGAGCAGCGCCAGCGTCGAGGCCACGGAGTACACGATGGTCGAGACCAGCACCGCGGTGAAGCTCATGGCCGTGCCCGAAGTGTTGCGGTCGTGCTCGTCGCACCAAAAGAGGTAGCGCAGGTAGCCCACCGAACTCGTGGCGCCCAAAAACGTCACCGCGGCGGCGATGGCGAAGCACGCCTCGTAGGCCCGCTGGGCAAGGCTTCCCGCCTCGGGGAAGGCCACCGACCCCACCAGCTGGCCGCACAGGTAGATCACACCGGCGAGCAGCGCGCCCATGAGCGTGTTCTGCAGCCAGAACCCGAAGTAGGGTTTGGGCTCGTCCTCGTGCTCGTCGTATTCCAAGAAGTAGTTCTTCACGAAGGAGACCATGCGCGAGGCGGCCAGCAGGCACACCGGCATGCACGCCATGGGGTAGATGAACAGCCCCGCCGGAGCCGACCCCACCAAAAGCGACGCGATGGCCGAGGACGCCACGGCCCAGACCACCACCCAGTACTGGCGCTGCACGAACCACGTGAGGGCGTGGCCGCTCTCGCCCGTGGTGCTGTCGCCGGCCGAGACGCCCGCGATCTGCAGGTCCTCGGCGTGCTCCTCGGTCATGACGTCCATGGCGTCGTCCACCGTGACGATGCCCAGGATGTGGCGGTTCTCGTCGCACACCGGGATGGCCGCCAGGTCGTACTTGGCCATCTCCTCGGCCACTTCCTCCTGGTCGAGGTCCGGCGCCACCCACACCACGTCCTTGAAGGCGAGGTCGCGCAGGCGCTGGTCGCGTTCGGCCACGATGAGCGTCCGCAGCGAGAGCACGCCGGCGAGCGCGCCCGCCGGGTCGGTGGTGTACACGTAGTACACGGCCTCGAAGTCCTCGTCCAGGCGCTTGATGGCGTCCACGGCGTCGGCCACGGTGGAGGTGGCGGGCAGCGCCACGAACTCCGAGGTCATGATGCGGCCGGCGGTGTCCTCCTCGTATCCCAGCAGGTTGCGGATGGCGCGCTCGTCCTTCACGCCCATGAGGCGCAGGAGCTTCTCGGCCTTCTCGCTGCCCAGCTCGTCGATGATCTCGGCGGCGTCATCGGGGTCCATGAGGGCGAGCATCGAGGACACGTCGCGGTCGGACATGTTCTCGAGCATCTCGGAGCGCAGGTCCTCGTCGTCGAACTCGGAGATGGCCTCGGCCGCCTGGGCCGTGTCGAGCTGCGCGAAGACCTGGCCGCGCAGGCGCGGGTCGAGCTTCTCGATGATGTCCGCGATGTCGGCGGGATGCATGTCGTCGAGCGTCTTGTGCGAGATGGAGAGCTTGATCTGCTTGGTGCTGCGCTCCAGCAGGTCCATGTAGCTCCACGCGATGATGTCCTCGGAAAGCGGCTTGTGCAGGGCCTTGGCCGCGCGGGACACCACGCGCTCCAGCACGGGATGGATCGCGCGCAACAGGCCGCGGACGCCCACCTCGGCGCCGAGCATGCGCAGCTGATTCTCGCCCGAGGCGGACACCTTGATGTCGTTCACGCGCACGACCTTCAGGCCCTGAGTGTCCACGATCTGCTTGTTCATGATGTCGCGCGCCAGCAGCACCTCGTCGGGCTGCAGGTAGGAGAAGCGGATGTCGGTGGCCGGGCACTTGAGGTAGACGCCCTCGTCGTCCAGGTGGTCCAGGTACTTGCGCCAGCTGATCATGAAGGGCGTCTTGCCCGGGCCCTGGAAGGCCAGCGAGGTCACGTGCGGGAAGACCTCGCCCGTGGCGATGCCGAGGTCGTTGACGACGCCGATTTTCTCGCCCGTCGAGTCGATGACGGGCAGGCCGAGCATCTCGGAAAGGTAGTTCATAGTGCTCCTTCTCGGGTTTGATGCGGAAGGTTATGCGCGCGAACCCCGGCGCGCACCCGAGTCAGGGCACCCGCAGGGGTCAGCTACTGTGTGGTCGGGGTTTGGGTTTCACCTGCAGCCTCTCTATCGACCCTGCGTATACGTACATGGGCGGCCACGGGACCTGACCGCAGCCGCCCATCACTATAACATCATGCGCCGGGAATCGGACGCCGGGCCTTGTCCTTACGCCGCGCTGTCCGCGTCCGCGCTCTCCGTGTCGGCGTCCTTGGCGAGCTGGGGCAGCGTGGCCCCCTTGGGCATCTTGACGCTCGACACGTCCAGCTCGGCGGAGAGGTCCTCGTCGGTGGCGATGAGCTCGGAGAGCGTCACCAGCTCGTAGCCCTTGGCCTGGAGCTGGTCGATGAGCAGCGGCAGCGCCTCGGCCGTCTGCGCGGCGGTGGACTCGTTGGCCGTGAGCAGCACCACATCGCCGTTGGAGACGGAGCCCATCACGGTGTCCGCCACGGACTGCGCGCCCGGCAGCAGCCAGTCGCCCGAGTCCACGTTCCACGTCACCACAGCGCTCACCAGATCCATGGCCTCGGCCCAGTTCGACTCCGAGAACAGCCCGCCCGAGGGCCGCAGCAGCGCGGTCTCGCCGCCGCCCGCCTCGGACACGGCGGCGAAGCCGCGCGAGAGCTCGCTGCGGAGCTCGTCGGCGAAGAGCTCGTTCAGGTGCACGTCATCGTAGGCGTTGGAGCCGATCTCGTGGCCGGCGCGGGCGATCTTGGCAACCGCCGCTGGATCGGCCGCCGCGGAGCTGCCCTGCAAGAAGAACGTGGCCTTGACGCCGCGCTCCTTCAGCACGGACAGGATCGCGTCCATGTCGCCGCCCGGAGCCTCGTCGAAGGTCAGCGCCACGTATTTCTTGCCCTTGGCGCTCGGGCTCACGCTGCGCCACTTCACCACGCAGTCCACGGCCTCCTTCACGGTGCCGCGGTCGACCGTCTTGCCCGAGACCTTGCCCGTCCAGACCTCCTTGCGGCCTGCCACGCCCCAGGTCTCGACGTAGCCGATGCAGCCGCTGCCGTCCACGGTGAGCGCGGGCTGGATGGTCGTGGCCTCCACCTCATGCTCCTCGTAGACGTCGGCGCCGTCCGAGACCTCGAGCTCCTCACCGCCCTGCAGCCTGGTCTCGCCCAGCTTGGAGAGGGCGACCTTCTTGCCGTCCAGCTTGACGGAGTAGCGGTCGCCGCCTTCCTTCTCGAGCACGGAGTCGTCCACGGCGAGCAGGCGGCCGGCGCGCGGCGCCAGCTCCTTGTCGGCGATGACGCGCTCGATGGTGGAACCGATCCGCACCGAGGCCGTGGAGCCGTTGAGCGTGATGTCCACGCTGCGGTTGGCGTACCACAGGATGCTGGCGATGAAGATCAGGAAGGCGCACCCCACCACGATGATGGCGTAGGGCTTGCGCGAGTTGGCGCGGCGCCCCCGCCCGCCGCGGCCGCGCGGACGGCTCGCCGAGAACCCCTGTGAATGGTTGAGGTACTGGGCACCGGGGCGGCGCTGGAGGCGCGCCCGGGCGCCGGGCAGCTGGGTACCCGGACCGCTCCGGCGGCGCTGCGGTTTCTTGTTGGAGGAGAAGGAGGTGGTGTAGCTAGGCAATGCATCCCCCGATCCCAAACGAGCGGGCGGTCCCGATGCCGCCCGCGCACGCTACTTCTTCTTGCCGCCCGAGGCCTTCTTGTACTCGCTGGCGAAGGCGCCGAACATCCCCTTCGCGCGGCCCAGCTGCTTGCCAAGGGCGCGGCTCCCCGCGTCCACGGCGGCCGACCCGTGCTCGTCGAGCGCGCGGGCGCCCTTCTTGACCTGGGCCTTGGCCTTGACGCTCGCCTCGGCGGCCTTGGCCGCGGCGCCACCGGAATAGCCGATCTCAGCCGCCTCGTCGGCCACCACCATGCGGCCGTGGGAGTAGCCGCGCAGCAGCGCCACGGGCATCTCCACGTTGCCGAGCAGCGCCGTGGCCGCCCCGCTCACGGTGAGGGAGAAGCTCCGCACCGCGCCCGTCTTGGGATGGCAGTCCGCGTCGGCGCAGTAGCCGAGCTTCTTGCCGCCCTCGGTGACCACGTCCATGCCCGTCCAGATCAGGCAGGAGTCCAGCTCAACGCCCAGACGGCGCGCGGCCGCCTCGTCATAGGCGTCCTTGCGGTCCGGTGCCACCAGGGCGCCGTCCACCACGTCGAGCGCGTCGAGCGCCACGAAGCGGTCGGGCTGCTTGATCATGCCGGCCACGTCGGGCAGGCGCACCATGAAACCCACCACCCGGCGGCCGTCGGGGGCGAAGACCGGGTGGTGGATCTTACCGAACCTCTTGGGTGCTCGGACGCTGCCGTCGCGACGCGTCCGCTTCGCCTCGGGCAGCGCGCGGTAGAGCTTCGTGCCCGAGAAATCGCCCACGCGCATGGCGCGCTACGCCTCGGCGGGGGCCTCGTCGGCCGCAACGGCGGACTCGACCACCACGTCGGCCGCGGGGGTCACGTTGCCGCCGGCGATGGCGTCGTTCAGCTGCTCGCGGAGCTGGTCCATGCGCTCGCGGGCGAGGTCCACCTTGGCGCGCAGCTCGTCGGCCGTGGCGTCCACGGTGGGGCCGAAGTCGCTCACCGCGGTGCGGGCCTGGTCGACGCCCTGCTCATACATGTCGCGCGCGGAATCCCACGCGTCGTTGGCCATGTCGGCGGCCATAGCGCGCGTCTCGGCGCCGGAACGCGGGGCCAGCATGACACCGATCACGGCGCCGGCGGCGGCGCCCAGGACGGTACCGGCAACGAATCCAAGACCTTTACCCATGTTGGTTCCTCCCAAGGTGGTATCCATCTGGTTGATGGTCCATTATACCCGCTCAGGCCCTTGGGATGCGAAAACGCCCGCGAGCGGGCCGTTCCCCGCCCGCGGGCGCATCTGATTCGCATGCTCGGGGCCCAGGGCCCGCAGCGGGGCCGGGCGGCTGCCGGCCCCGCCTTGCCGCTCGCTACTCGCCGACGGCGCCGCCGAAGACAGCGTCGGCGGGCACCTCGTGCTCGATCGCCGCGGCGCCCTCCACGTCCAGGGCTACCTCGGCCTGGCCAGCCTCGCCGCCCGCCTGCCCCGCGGGCTCGCCCTCGGCATCGGCATCAACCCCGCCGGCTGCCGATGCCGTGGGCTGCGCGCCCTGCTCCAGCGCGCCGCGCAGCCCCAGCACCAGATGGCGCAGGCCCGCCACGGTGCCGGCGAAGTCGGGCGCCGGCTGCTCGGCGTGCAGGAACGCCCACTGCATCATGAAGGTGGCGGAGGAGAGCGCGCCCACGGTCAGGGCGTCGTCCGGACAGGAGAGCTCGATGTCGAAGAGCCGCTCATCCTCGGGCACCTGGCGCGTGCGGCCGCTCACCACGTCGCCGGCCAGCCCGGTCTGGTTCATGATCTCCACGGTCAGGTGCTCCAGCAGGTGGGCCGTGAAGGTGTCGCTCATGCAGTCCTGGAAATGCTCGCCGGCGTCGCCCAGGCAGGCGTGCGTGGCGATGGCGGGCGCCAGGTAGTACACGCGCGCGGTGGCCTCGATGTCCTCGGACGTGCGCAGGCACATGCCGTGGTTCACCAGCACGCGGGCGGTGAGCTTCTTGGCCCCCACCGCGATCTTCAGGATGCTGAACATATCTGCCATGGGTCGGTTCCCTTCCCTATCGCGAAACTCTGCAGGTCTACTCGGCGCGCGCGGCCTCGGCCTCGGCGTCCGTCGCGGCCTCGCCCCCGTGGGCGACGGCCGTCTCCGCGTCAGCGGCCGCCGGGGCGATCACGCGAATCAGCGAGATGCGCTGACCGCGCATGCTCTGGACCTTGAACTTGTACCCATCGACCACGAACACCTCGCCGATGCTCGGCACCGAGCCCGCCTGCTCCATGATCCAGCCGGCAATGGTCTCGTAGTCATCGCTCTCCTGAATGGGCCAGCCCAGCTCGCCCGCGTCGTCGCAGGCGAAGCGGCCGTCCACCAGCCACTCGCGGCGCGAGAGGCGGGTGAGGTACTTGTTGTCGGGGTCGAACTCGTCCTCGATCTCGCCCACGATCTCCTCGACGATGTCCTCGATCGTGATGATGCCCGAGGTGCCGCCGTACTCGTCGACCACCACTACGATCTGGTCGTGCGCGGTCTGCATCTCGGAGAGCAGCGGCAGGATGTCCTTGGTGTCGGGCACGAAGGTGGCGTCGCGCACGAACTTGCCCACGGCGCGCCCGTCGTTGCCATCGTCGGCGAGCGAGGCGCTCATGAGGTCCTTGATGTAGGCGATGCCCACCACCGAGTCCGGGTCCTCGTGGAACACCGGCACGCGGCTGTAGCCCGTCTTCAGCATGAGCTGCATGACGTCCTCGACCTTGTCGGTGTCCTCCACCATGGTCACGTCCACGCGCGGCACCATGACCTCGCGCGCCACGGCGTCGCCCAGGTCGAAGACCTCGTGGATGATGCGCTTCTCCTCGTCGAGCAGGCCGTCCTGCTCCGAGATCATGTACTTGATCTCCTCCTCGGAGACGTTCTGGCGGTCGTCGGCGCTCTTGATGCCCATGACCTTGGAGATGCCGTTGGCGCTGGCCTGCGTGAGCCACACCAGCGGCTTGGCCACCTTGCGGAAGCCCTGGATGGGGCCGGCGACCTTCTTTGCCATGCCCTCGGCGTCGGCCAGACCGATGCGCTTGGGGATGAGCTCGCCGATCACGATGGACAGGTAGGACACCACGAGGGTGATCACGATGGGCGAGGCCACGGGCGCCACGGCGGCCAGCCAGCCGATACCGAAGCCCGCGACCCAGGTGGCCAGCGGGTCGGACAGCGTGTTGGAAGAGACCGTCGCCGAGAAGAAGCCCACGAGCGTGATGGCCACCTGGATGGTGGCCAGAAAGTCCGTGGAGTCGTTGGAGAGCTCCAGCGCGAGCGCGGCGCGGCGGTCGCCCTCCTCGGCGTCGTGCTCCAGGCTGGCGCGCTTGGCCGTGGTGAGGGCCATCTCGCTCATGGAGAAGAAGCCGTTGAGCAGGGTGAGCAGGAACGTCGCGATGATAGAGACTGCTATGCCCATGGGGATGAGTTCGAACCTCCAAAGGTCGGGTTTCCGGGTGCGGGGATGCGGGCGCGGGCGCCGCCGGGCGGGCAGGCGCGCGCCGGGAAGCTAGATGACGAAGAGGATCACCGCCATGAACTGGAAGATGCTGCCGGCGAGCACCCACAGGTGGAACACGCTGTGCATGTAGCGCACCTGCTTCATGCAGTAGAACGGCACGCCAATGGTGTAGCACACGCCGCCCACGGCCAGCAGCGCCAAGCCGATGGGGTCCAGCAGCGCCACGAGCTGCGGCAGGCGGAAGACCACGATCCAGCCCATCACCAGGTAGATGACGCCGGTGAGCCAACGAGGCTGACGCTCTCGCATGGCAACCTCGAAGCCGATGCCGGCCAAGGCGAAGGCCCAGATGGCGAAGAACATCGGGATACCGCCGTCGCGCGCGAGCGTCACCAGCAAGAACGGCGTGTAGCTGCCCGCGATCAGCAGGTAGATGCAGCTGTGGTCGATGATACGGAACACGCGCTTGGCGCCCTTGGGCGCGATGGCGTGATAGAGCGTGGAGGCCAGGTACTCCAAGATGAGCGAGACGCCGAAGACGATGGCGCTGGCGATGTGGGCGCCGGAACCGCCGTCGAGCACGGCCTTGACGACGAGCAGCACCAGGCCGGCGATGGCGAGCAGGCAACCCACGCCGTGCGTGACGGCGTTCATGATCTCCTCGCCCAGCGTGTAATGGGGAAGCTCGTGCGAGCGCCCGGCGCGCGGGGCGGCTACCGCCGCCGGCCCGGGCTCGTCACCAGGGATCGCCGCGGGTTCGGGCCGCGGCGTGGGACTGTCACTCGTATCTGGCATAAGCGCCTAACTGCCTCCAAGAATCGAACGATTCTTGCAATCATAGCAGAAAGGCCCGGTGGGGCGCTTGCCGGGCGGGAGATGCGGCGGTGGGGCGCGGGCACGCGGGGCGAGGAAGGCGGCTGGGGCCGGCAATCCCACGTTGTGCTTAGCGATTCGTCCACATCAATAAAACGTGCTTAGCAAAGTTGCGATATTCGACCCCTTTTGGGCCTGTTTCCTGCAACTTTGCTAAGCACATCGCCGTGAGTGGCCGACAGCCGGCGGCCGACTGCGGCAGGCATCCAGCCTCCGGCAAGAACCTTCAGCCGCCCCTGCCGGAAACCGCCGGAATGAGAAAAGCCATACGGTTGGAATTCTCATCCCGGCGCTGCGCCGCTGCCTGCGCTACTTGACCTCGATCAGCTCGTAGCTGCTGGTACCCAGGCCGATCTTCTCGCCGTGCTCGATCATGGACTTCCAGTCCGTGTCGGGATGCGTCACGTAGAAGTGGTCGTGCGCATGCTCCTCGTCCAGATGGCCCGCGGCCTCCAGCTTGGCGCGGCTCTCGGTGAGCTCGGTGTCGGGCATGGCAGGCTGGGCCAACGCCGCGTCGATGCACGCCTGGTCGATCGCCACCGGGTCGAAGCTCGCGAACATGCCTATATCCGGCACGATGGGCGTATCGTTCTCGGCGTGGCAGTCGCAGTTGGGCGAGATGTCGATCGCCAGCGAGATGTGGAAGCTCGGGCGGTCCTGCACCACGGCCTGCGTGTACTCGGCGATTTTGTAGTTGAGGACCTCCACCGCGGCGTCGTAGTCGGTCTGGATGGCGTCCTGGTTGCACGCACCGATGCAGCGGCCGCAACCCACGCAGCGGTCGTGGTCGATGCTCGCCACGTGAACCTCGCGCACACGGCCACCCGCCAATTCGCGCTCGCGCGTTCCCTCGAAGGAGATGGCCCCATGCGCGCAGATGCGCTCGCATGCGCGGCAGCCCACGCACTGCTCGACGGTAACGCTCGGCTTGCCCGCCGCGTGCTGCTCCATCTTGCCCGCGCGGCTGCCACCGCCCATGCCGATGTTCTTCATGCAGCCGCCGAAGCCCGCCGCCTCGTGGCCCTTGAAATGGGTGAGGCTGATCACGATGTCCGCGTCCATGAGGGCGTGGCCGATCTTGGCCTCCCTCACGTACTCGCCGTTTCTCACGGGGACGAGCGTCTCGTCGGTGCCTTTGAGGCCGTCGGCGATGATCACGTGGCAGCCGGTGGCGTAAGGGGTGAAGCCGTTCTGGTAGGCGCAGTCGATGTGCTCCAGCGCGTTCTTGCGGCTGCCCACGTAGAGGGTGTTGCAGTCGGTGAGGAACGGCTTGCCGCCCAGTTCCTTCACCACGTCGGCCACCGCGCGCGCGTAGTTGGGACGCAGGAAGGAAAGGTTGCCCAGCTCGCCGAAGTGGATCTTGATGGCGACGAACTTGTTCTCGAAGTCGATCTGCTCGATGCCGGCGCGCTTGATGAGCCGCTTGAGCTTGTCGAGCTGGCTTTCGCGCCCATGCGTGCGCAGGTTGGTGAAGTAGACCTTGGCCGGAGCGTTCTCGGCTGCCATGGCGTCCCCTCTCGGTTGGATTGTTCAGACGATGTCACCATGGTAAACCTTGGAGCCAGGTCTAGCGTCGGCACAAAAACGAGGGGACGGCCCGAAGACCGCCCCCTCACCGGAAAGGGATGCTTATTCAGCCAGCCCGCACCGCGCTAGCCGCGACGGCGACGGACCACGCCGGCGGCGACCAGGGCGATAACGCCCGCGGCGGCCGCGGCACCCACGTACAGGAGGGCGTCGTCGCCGGTCTTGACCAGCGTGCCGGGCTCGGGGGTCGGGGTGGGCTCGGGATCGGGCGTCTCGCCCTCCTCTGCCACTAGCAGCTGCTTGGCCTCGGCCATGGCTGCGGTGAGCGCCTCCACCGCGGCGTCCACCTGCTCCTGCGTGGCGGACTCGTCCTCCAGCACGGCCTGGGCGGCGGCCACCGCCTCGTCGCGGCGGGCCTTGAAGGCTTCCACGCTCTCGGTGGTGTAGCCGGCCAGGTCGACGTTCTGCGCATCGTCGATGGCGTCGCGCAGCTTGGAACGGTCGACCTCGGGCT
>Cebus_capucinus_imitator_PRJNA485217_SSR024__coassemble_911_pt1 | contig 29874 bp, 25 predicted proteins | sample Cebus_capucinus_imitator_PRJNA485217_SSR024__metabat2_low_PE_009 | metagenome-assembled genome bin Cebus_capucinus_imitator_PRJNA485217_SSR024
GCGCAAGGGCGACAAGCGTCGTTCCCGCGCCGCTTCCGAGAACATCGTCCCCAACTCCACCGGTGCCGCCAAGGCCATCGGCTTGGTGCTCCCCGAGCTGAACGGTAAGCTCATCGGTGCCGCCCAGCGCGTCCCGACCCCGACCGGCTCCCTCACCAACCTCTACGCCGTGGTCGACAAGCAGGTCACCGTCGACGAGGTCAACGCCGCTATGAAGGCCTACGCCGAGTCCATCCCCGAGACCTTCGGCTACAACGAGGACCAGATCGTCTCCCGCGACATCATCGGCGAGACCCACGGCTCCATCTTCGATGCCACCCAGACCATGTGCTCCGACCTGGGCAACGGCCAGACCCTGGTGCAGGTCGTCTCCTGGTACGACAACGAGAACTCCTACACCTCCCAGATGGTCCGCACCATCAAGTACTTCGAGAAGTTCGTCGCCTAAGGTGACCGAGCCTCGTACGTACACCGCTCTTTAGCGTCTAGGAGGGGCGCGGCCTCAAGGCTTCCAGCCCGGGTCGCGCCCCTCTTTTGACCAAAAACGAGAAGGAAAGGACAACATATGGCTTTCTCCAAGAAGACCATCCGCGACATCGACGTCGACGGCAAGCGCGTCCTCGTGCGCGTCGACTTCAACGTCCCCGTCAAGGACGGCGTCGTGGGCGACACCACCCGCATCAAGGCCGCCCTGCCGACCATCAACTACCTGGTCGAGCACAACGCGCGCGTCATCCTGATGAGCCACCTGGGCCGCCCGAAGGGCGAGGGCGCCGAGCCCGAGTTCTCCCTGGCTCCCGTGGCCGAGAAGCTCGCCGAGCTCTCCGGCCTGGACGTGACCTTCGTCGACGACACCTACGGCGAGAAGGCCGCCGCGGCCGTCGAGGCCCTCGAGGCCGGCCACGTGCTCGTGCTCGAGAACGTCCGCTTCGACAAGCGCGAGAAGAAGAACGACCCCGAGATCGCCAAGATCCTGGCCTCCTACGGCGACGTCTTCGTGCTCGACGCCTTCGGCACCGCTCACCGCGCCCAGGGTTCCGTGGTGGGTCCGGCCGCGTACATCCCGGCCGTCGCCGGCTTCCTGCTCGAGAAGGAGGTCTCCACGCTGGGCGGCCTGTTCGCCGAGCCCAAGCGCCCGTTCGTCGCCATCCTCGGCGGCTCCAAGGTCTCCGACAAGATCGGCGTGATCGACCGTCTGCTCGACTCCGCCGACACCGTCATCGTGGGCGGCGGCATGGCCTATACCTTCGCCAAGGCCCAGGGCGGCAAGATCGGTAACTCCCTGTGCGAGGACGATTGGTGCGAGCGCTCCCTCGAGATGGTCGAGAAGGCCAAGAAGAACGGCGTGGAGTTCCTGCTGCCCGTCGACAACGTGACCGCCGACGCTTTCTCCGAGGACGCCAACACCGGCCTCGCCAAGACCGGCGAGATCGAGGACGGCTGGCAGGGCCTGGACATCGGCCCCGAGACCGAGAAGCTGTTCGCCGAGGCCATCGCCGGCGCCAAGACCGTGTTCTGGAACGGCCCCTGCGGCGTGTTCGAGATGGACAAGTTCGCGCACGGCACCAAGGCGATCGCCGAGGCAATCGCCGCTAACCAGGACTGCGACTCCGTGATCGGCGGCGGCGACTCCGTGGCGGCCGTGAACAAGTTCGGCCTGGCCGACAAGATGACGTTTATTTCTACCGGCGGCGGTGCCTCGATGCAGCTCGTCGAGGGCAAGCCCCTGCCCGGAGTGGAGGCTCTCAATGACGCAGAATAGCCGCAAGAAGCTCATCGCCGGCAACTGGAAGATGAACAACGACGTGGCCGCCGCCGCCCAGCTCGCCGACGAGCTCGTGGCCGCCCTGCCCGAGGTTCCCGAGGGCGTCGAGGTGCTCGTGTGCCCGCCGACCATCGACCTCACCACCGTCGCCGGCAAGATCGCCGACGCCCCGATCGCCCTGGGCGCCCAGAACGTGTACTGGGAGGCCGCCGGCGCCTACACCGGCGAGTCCAGCTGCGACATGCTGAAGTCCGCTGGCTGCACCCACTGCATCATCGGCCACTCCGAGCGCCGCGACTACTTCCACGAGACCGACGAGGACCAGAACAAGAAGGCCCGCGCGCTCGTCGCCGCCGGCCTGGTGCCGGTCTTCTGCTGCGGCGAGTCCGAGGAGATCCGCGAGGCGGGCACCTACGTCGAGCACGTGACCGCCCAGGTCAAGGCCGGCCTGGAGGGCCTCGAGCTCACCTCCGCCGACCAGGTCGTCGTGGCCTACGAGCCCATCTGGGCCATCGGCACCGGCAAGACCGCTACCTCCGACGACGCGCAGGAGGTCTGCGGCGCCATCCGCGAGACTCTCGCCGAGATGTTCGGCGCCGAGCTCGCCGACGGTATCCGCGTCCTGTACGGCGGTTCCGCCAAGCCCGGCAACATCGCCGAGCTCGTGGCCAAGCCCGACGTCGACGGCGCCCTCGTGGGCGGCGCCTCCCTCAAGGCCGCGGACTTCTCCGCGATGGTCGTAAAGGCGGGCGAGTAGCCGATGGCGAAGCGTCATCTCCCGGCGCTGCTGGTTATCATGGACGGCTGCGGCCTCGCCCCCGAGGGCGCGGACAACGCCGTCGCCGCCGCCAGCACGCCCTACCTCGACAAGCTCTACGCCGAGTTCCCCCACACCACGCTGGGCGCCTCCGGCGAGGACGTCGGCCTGCCCGACGGCCAGATGGGTAACTCCGAGGTGGGCCACCTGAACATCGGTGCCGGCCGCATCGTGTTCCAGGAGCTCTCCCGCATCAACAACGCCTGCCGCGACCACTCCCTCGAGGAGAACGAGGTCCTCGTCAAGGCGATGGAGGACGTCAAGGCCTCCGGCGCCACGCTTCACCTCATGGGCCTCATGAGCCCGGGCGGCGTCCACTCCTCCATGGAGCACGCCGAGGCCCTCGTCAAGATGGCCGCCAAGCTGGGCGTCAAGATCATCCGCGTGCACGCCTTCATGGACGGCCGCGACGTCGACCCGCAGTCCGGCGCCGGCTACGTGGGCGAGTTCCAGGGGTTCCTGGCCTCCGTCAACGCCGAGTTCGGCTGCGACGCCCGCATCGCCACCGTCTCCGGCCGCTACTGGGCCATGGACCGCGATAACCGCTGGGAGCGCATCCAGCTCGCCTACGACGTGCTCACGCAGGCCTCCGAGGCCGACGCGGATCCCGTCGAGGGCATCAAGGCGTTCTACGCCAAGGACCCGCGCGGAGACGAGTTCGTCGACCCGTTCGCCTGCCACAACGAGGGCATGGCCGACGGCGACGCCGTGGTGTTCTTCAACTTCCGTCCGGACCGCGCGCGCCAGATGACCCGTGCCTTCACCGACGAGGCCTTCGACGGCTTCGAGAAGAAGGTCGCGCCCAAGCTGTCGCACTTCGTGACGATGACCGAGTACGACCCCACCTTCAACGTGGAGGTCGCCTTCCCCAAGACCTTCCCCGAGGAGGTCCTGGCCGACGTCATCGCCGAGAACGGCCTGAAGCAGCTCCACACCGCCGAGACCGAGAAGTACGCCCACGTGACGTTCTTCCTGAACGGCGGCATCGAGGAGCCCAAGGCCGGCGAGGAACGCGTGCTCGTGGCCTCCCCCAAGGTCGCCACCTACGATCTCAAGCCCGAGATGAGCGCTCCCGAGGTCACCGAGAAGCTCGTGGCGGCCATCGAGGCCGACCGCGCGGACTTCTACATCGTGAACTTCGCCAACTGCGACATGGTCGGCCACACCGGCGTCTTCGACGCCGCGGTCAAGGCCGTCGAGGCCGTGGACCATGCCCTGTCCCAGGTGATCCCCGCCGTGCTCGCCAAGGGCGGCTTTGCGCTGATCACCGCCGACCACGGCAATGCGGACCATATGTTCGACGTGGACGCCGAGGGTGGTAAGCACCCGTTCACGGCGCACACCACCAACCGCGTGCCGTTCATCATCGCCGACCCCGCCGCCCACCTCACGGGCATCGAGGACGGCCGTCTGTCCGACATCGCCCCGACCATGCTCACCATGGCCGGTCTCGAGCCGAGCAAGCAGATGACGGGCCGCGTGCTCGCCGCGCTGTAGCGCGATAGGGTAGAGCCCGCCTGGGGGGCCGTCTCCGATTCGGAGACGGCCCCTTTTCTATGTACAGTCCTGATGCATACCCCCATACCAATTAAGTCGACAACCCGCCGGACGGTACCAAATCGGCCACAAGCGGTATATATGAGGTAGGAATTAGGCAACTTGTGGGCGGAATTTGTTCAGAATGTTGGGGATATATGGAGATAACTCGCTATAATGTTCCACGGTATTTCCACCGGAAAGGGAAAGAGGAGGTAGGAAATTGGTAGGAATCGTTATCGCGACGCATGGTGAGTTCGCACCGGGCATCAAGCAGTCCATCGGCATGGTGTTCGGCGACCAGCCCAACATGGCGGCGTGCTCGCTCATGCCGAGCATGGGCCCCGATGACATCCGTGCCAAGATCGAGGAGGCAATCGCCTCCTTCGACGATCAGGACCAGGTCCTGATCCTTGCGGACCTGTGGGGAGGTACGCCGTTCAACCAGTCCAGCGCGGTGCTGGAGGGCCACGAGGACAGCTGGGCCATCGTTACCGGCCTTAACCTGCCCATGCTCGTGGAGGCGTGCAGCATGCGCTTCGACGCTTCCAAGACGGCCCACGAGATCGCCGCCGGCGTTGTCAAGGCCGCGCGCGAGGGCGTCCGCGTGAAGCCCGAGAGCCTGGAGCCGGCGGAGGAGAAGCCCGCCGCCGAGGCCAAGCCTCAGCTCCAGGGGGCCATCCCCGAGGGCACCGTCCTGGGCGACGGCCACATCAAGTTCGTGCTCTGCCGCATCGACACGCGCCTGCTGCACGGCCAGGTGGCCACCACCTGGACCAAGACCACCGGCCCGGACCGCATCATCGTGGTCTCCGACGCCGTGGCCCACGACGACCTGCGCAAGTCCATGATCGAGCAGGCGGCCCCTCCGGGAGTCAAGGCCCACGTGGTGCCCATCGACAAGATGATCGCCGTGGCCAAGGACCCGCGTTTCGGCGCCACCAAGGCGATGCTGCTCTTCGAGACCCCGCAGGACCTGCTGCGCGCGGTCGAGGGCGGTGTCGACATCAAGGAGGTCAACCTCGGCTCCATGGCCCACTCCGTGGGCAAGGTCGTGTGCTCCAACGCCGTCGCCATGGACCAGGCCGACATCGACTGCCTGGAGGCTCTCGTCTCCCGCGGCATCACGTTCGACGTCCGCAAGGTCCCGGCCGACTCCCCCGAGTCGCTCGACGCGATGATCAAGAAGGCCAAGGCCGAGCTGGCCAAGGCAGAGTAGAAGTAGGAGGAACGACACAATGTCGATCGTCACCATCCTGCTCATCGTCCTAGTCGCCTTCCTCGCCGGTATGGAGGGCGTCGTCGATGAGTTCCAGTTCCACCAGCCCATCGTGGCCTGCACCCTCATCGGCCTGGTCTCCGGCCACCTCGAGGCCGGCGTCATGCTGGGCGGCTCCCTGCAGATGATCGCCCTCGGCTGGGCCAACGTCGGCGCCGCAATCGCGCCCGACGCGGCGCTCGCCTCCGTGGCGTCCGCCATCATCATGGTGCTCGCCCTGCAGGACGGCTCCGCCGACATGCAGACCGCCATCAGCACCTCCATCGCGCTCGCGGTGCCGCTGTCCGTGGCCGGCCTGTTCCTGACCATGATCTGCCGCACCCTGGCCATCCCCATCGTCCACGCCCAGGACGCGGCTGCCGCGAAGGGCAACTTCGCCGCCATCGAGGCCTGGCAGATCATCGCCATGTGCATGCAGGGCGTCCGCATCGCCATCCCGGCCGCTGCCCTTTGCTTCATCCCGGCCGAGGCCGTGACGAGCGCCCTCAACTCCATGCCCGCGTGGCTGTCCGGCGGCATGACCGTCGGCGGCGGCATGGTGGCCGCCGTGGGTTACGCCATGGTCATCAACCTGATGGCCACCAAGGAGGTCTGGCCCTTCTTCATCCTGGGCTTCGTGCTCGCCTGCATCTCCGAGCTCACGCTGATCGCCCTGGGCCTCATCGGCATCTCGCTCGCCATCCTGTACCTGGGCCTCAAGGACCTGGCCAAGCAGGGCGGCGGCGCCGGTGGCTCCGGCGACCCGCTGGGCGACATCCTGAACGACTACGAGTAAGCAGAAGGAGGAATTCAAATGGCAGAGAACAAGGTTCAGCTCTCCAAGAAGGACCGCATGTCGGTCGCTGTGCGCCACCAGTTCCTCCAGGGTTCCTGGAACTACGAGCGTATGCAGAACGGCGGCTGGTGCTACTCCATCATCCCCGCCATCAAGAAGCTCTATACCAGCAAGGACGAGCAGATCTCCGCGCTCAAGCGCCACATGGAGTTCTACAACACGCATCCCTACGTGTCCGCCCCCGTCATGGGCGTGACGCTGGCCCTCGAGGAGGATCGCGCCAACGGCGCCCCCATCGACGACGCTGCCATCCAGGGCGTCAAGGTCGGCATGATGGGCCCGCTGGCCGGCGTCGGTGACCCGGTCTTCTGGTTCACCCTCCGCCCGATCCTGGGCGCGCTCGGCGCCTCCCTGGCCCTGTCCGGCTCCATCATGGGCCCGATCATCTTCTTCGTGGCCTGGAACGTCATCCGCTTCGCCTTCATCTGGTACACCCAGGAGTTCGGCTACAAGGTCGGCACCACCATCGCCAAGGACCTCTCCGGCGGCCTCATGGGCAAGATCACCGAGGGCGCCTCGATCCTCGGCATGTTCATCATCGGCGCGCTCGTGCAGCGCTGGGTGAGCATCTCCTTCACGCCGGTCGTCTCCACCGTGGAGCAGTCCGCCGGCGCCTACATCGACTGGGCCAACCTGCCCGCCGGCACCGAGGGCGTCAAGGAGGCGCTGACGATGTACAACAGCATCGGCGGCACCGCGCTCGACGTGAACAAGGTGACCACCCTGCAGGCCAACCTCGACCAGCTCATCCCCGGCCTCGCCGCCGTGGGCCTGACGCTGCTGTGCTGCTGGCTGCTCAAGAAGAAGGTCAGCCCGATCGCCATCATCCTGGCGCTGTTCGTGGTGGGCGTCGTGGCCCGTTACTTCGGCGTCATGTAAGATGGGACGCTAAGGACCGCATAGCACGCCAAGCGCGCCTCGGGGTTTCCCGGGGCGCGCTTTTCGCAAGGGAAAGGGAGCGCCCATGGCGCAATCGCTCAACACACGCGTGGACCTCGCCATCAAGGCCACGTCGTTTTCCGGCCTCGCCACCTACGGTGACGTGATGGTGGGCGACCGCGCGTTCGAGTTCTACAACGAGCGCAACGTGGAGGACTTCATCCAGATCCCCTGGGGCGAGGTGGACCACGTGGCCGCGAGCGTCATGGCCGACGGTAAGCTCATCCCGCGCTTCGCGATCTTCACTCGCGCGGGGGAGACGCCGTTCACTTTCTCCACCAAGGATAACAAGGCCACGCTGCGCGCCATGCGCGCCTACCTGGGCGAGGACAAGCTCCTGCGCTCGCCGAGCTTTTTACAGGTGATGGGCTTGGGTGTGAAGCGCCTGCTGCATCGCGGCTAGTGCGCGCCTGTGCCTCGGTTTTTGTGCTACAGTAACTCTTTGTATGCATAACCTCTCAAAAGGAGTTCCCGTGGGTCCCTTCCAGTACCTCATCCTCGTTGTGTGGGCGCTCTCCACGCTCGCTCTCATCGCCCTCGTGCTCATGCACTCCGGCAAGGGCACCGGCGTGTCCGACATGATCGCCAGCTCGCTCTACAACTCCAACGCCGCCACCGGCGTGATGGAGCAGAACCTCGACAAGCTCACGGTGATCGTGGCCGTTGTCTTCGCCGCGTGTGTGGTGCTGGCTATGTTCTTCTTCCCGCAGGGGATTGTTGGCATCTAGGTCGCGCGCGCATCCGCATCGCGAGGGGGCGTCCCGGGTAATTCGGGACGCCCCCTTTATCGTTTGAGGGTGCGCGGTTCGCCCGCCGGATGTTTCGGCACGGTTTCGGAAACCTGGAGACTTAATCCCTCTATGCAGGTGTATTGAGGTATAACAGGGCGAACACTTTGCCGTAATAAAGAAAATCCTCAGGAGTATCCAAAATCAACTACTCTCGTTGCCTAAAGTGCGGTAGTGTATACGGACGCGACAGCCGCCGGTTTTCGGAAAACAGCCCCGTGCCGAGTCGGTTTCGCGTCGGGACGTCGGATTGCGCGTTGCACGGTCGCGGGGGCAAGGAGCCCGCGCGGGATGGCCGTCGTCCCGTAAGTGGACTCTTTAAGGAGGATGGCATGGCTGAGACCAAGATCACCCGTCGCGCGTTCGTCGGCGGCACCCTCGCCGCGAGCTCCCTGGCGGCGCTCGCCGCGTGCGGCAAGAAGGGTGGCACCGAGGCCGGTTCCGGTTCCACCGGTTCCACCGGCGGCACGATCAACTTCTACATCAACAACCCGGTCTGCATCGACCCCTACAACGTCCAGGAGGACCAGGGCACGCAGGTCGAGTTCCAGCTGTTCGACTCGCTGACCACCTACGACTACAACGAGAACAAGCTTGTGGGCCTGGCCGCCGAGAAGTGGGAGTCCAACGACGACGCCACCGAGTTCACCTTCACCATCAAGGACGCCAAGTTCCATAACGGCGACACGGTGACCTCCGAGGACTTCAAGCGCTCCTTCACCCGCCTGGTCAACCCCAAGTCCGCCGTGGCCACCGCCTACGCCCCCGGCGAGATCGGCTACCACCTGTCCATGGTCGAGGGCTATGACGCCCTGTCCAACGGCGACACCGACGAGTTCTCTGGCGTGACCTGCCCGGACGACAAGACCCTCGTCGTCAAGCTGTCCTCCGCCTACGCCGACTTCCCCTACGTGTGCTCCCACCCGGCGCTGGCCCCCGTGCCCGCCGCCGCCGAGGAGGACGCCAAGAACTTCTACCTGGCCCCCATCGGCAACGGCGCCTTCAAGATGGACGGCAAGTGGGAGGACGGCCAGGAGATCAACCTGGTCCGCTTTGACGACTACTACGGCGAGAAGGCCAAGCTCGACGGCATCCACTTCCAGATCCTGAAGGACGTGGAGACCGCCTACAAGGAGTTCCAGGCCGGTAACCTCGACATCGTCGACGTGCCCGTGGCCCAGATCGACGCCGCCAAGGCCGATCGCGGCGAGGCCGAGTACGAGATGAGCGAGGGCCATCACCTGCTGCTCGGCTCCGAGCCCAGCACCTACTATCTGGTCGTCAACAACAAGGACGAGCAGTTCTCCAACCCCGACCTGCGCAAGGGTGTCTCCCTCGCCATCAACCGAGAGGCTATCTGCAAGTCCATCTTCAAGGGTACCCGTACCCCTGCCGACGGTATCGTCCCGCCGGGTATCGACGGCTACCGTGAGGGCGCTTGGGAGTTCTCCAAGTACGACGTCGACCTGGCCAACGAGTACCTGGACAAGGTCTCCCCGATGAGCGGCGACTCCCGCGGCATCTCGCTCACGCTCTCCTACAACCAGGACGGCGGCCACAAGGAGATCATGGAGTCCGTGATCGGCGACCTGGCCAAGGTCGGTATCGAGGTCACCTCCGACACCCCCGAGTGGTCCGCGCTGCTCCAGCAGTACCTGGCCGGTAACTTCCAGTTCGGCCGCCTGGGCTGGATCGCCGACTACCCGATCATGGACAACTTCCTGTACCCGCTGTTCCACTCCGACTCCATCGGCGGCGACAACAAGTCGTTCTACAGCAACGCCGAGGTCGACAAGGAGATCGAGGAGGCCCGAACCACCGTGGACGCCGAGCAGCGCATCAAGATGATGCAGGACGCCGACTCCAAGATCGCTGCCGACAGCCCGGTCATCCCGCTGATGTTCTACACGCACGTGACCGCCGGCTCCGACCGCGTGAAGTCCTTCTACATGGATCCGCAGAAGAAGGCCGACCTCGCCTCCGCCGAGCTGACCGCCTAAGGTCCGCTTTGGTCTAGCGCAGTAACCGAAATCGGTTATACTGGCTGTTCGCGAAAACGGGATGCCCACTTCGCGTGGGCATCCCGTTTGGATTGTTGTATCCCTTCGACAGGGGAGAGAAATTGGGAAAGTACATCCTTAAGCGTGTGCTTCAGTTCATCCCGGTGTTCCTCGGCGTGACGCTCATCCTATTCGCGCTGCAGAACATCGTCCCGGGTGACCCGATCAAGCTGATCGGTGGAGACAAGGCGCTGCCCCCCTCCACGGAGCTGCAGCTCCGCATCAAGTACGATCTCGTCAAGAGCGACGAGAACGGAAACGCCATTCTCGACGAGAACGGCGACCCCATCCCCACGGATATGTGGGAGCGCTACACCCATTACATGGGCGGGCTGCTTCAGGGGGATCTGGGTTCCTCCTACCAGCGCAAGCTGCCGGTGACCGAGATCTTCTCCGCGAAGTACCCCTACACCATCAAGCTCGCGGTGTGCGCTATCGTCCTCGAGGCGATCATGGGTATCGGTGCCGGCATCATCTCCGCCGTCAAGCGCTACTCGTTCTGGGATGTCCTGGTCACCCTCACCACCTCGGTGCTCGTGGCCGTGCCGGCCTTCTGGCTCGGCATGATCTTGCAGCTGGTCTTCGGCGTCATGCTTCACGTGATGCCCATCTCCGGCGCGGGCGGCGCGAGCTCTCAGTTCCAGGACTGGATGCACTACGTGCTGCCCTCCGTCACGCTCGCCTCGGTCTCCACGGCCTACACGGCTCGCATCATGCGCTCGCAGCTGCTCGACGTGATGAACCAGGACTATATCCGCACGGCTAAGGCCAAGGGCCTGTCCAACCGCGCGATCATCGTCAAGCATGCCCTCAAGAATGCACTTATCCCGGTCGTGACCTACATTGGCGTCGATTTCGGCGCGATGCTCTCCGGCGCCATCCTGACCGAGACGGTCTTCAACTGGCCTGGCGTTGGTTACGAGATCTACCGCGCCATCACCATGCGCGACTGGCCCATCGTCATGGGCGGCGTCACCCTGATCGTGGTGGTGGTCATGGTCGTGAACCTGCTCGTGGACGTGAGCTACGCGTTCCTCGACCCGCGTATCCGTTTCGATGGCTCCAACAAGGGCAAATAGGCTAGGGGAGGTATACACATGTCTGATAAGACTGCGGCTGCCGCTCCCGCGGCCAAGGCCGCTCCGGCCAAGTCCCGCACGCTGTGGGGTGACGCCTTCAAGCGCCTCAAGCGCAACAAGCTCGCCGTCGTCGGCGTGATCTGGATCATCTTCGTCGTCCTGGTGGCGCTCACCGCCGACCTGTGGGCGCAGAAGTGGCTCGGCTCGCCGATCAACTCCGATTCCACCACGCTCGCCGAGACCTCGCTGCTCGCGCCCTCGGCCACGCACCCGTTCGGCACCGACTCGCTCGGTCGCGATATCCTGGTCCGCGTGATCTACGGCGCCCGCGTGTCGCTTGCCGTCGGCATCATGGCCACCGCAATCTCCACGGTCATCGGCCTGGTGCTCGGCGCCCTCGCCGGCTTCTACGGCGGAATCTGGGACACCATCATCATGCGCGCCGCCGACATCTTCCTGGCGTTCCCGTACGTGCTGTTCGTAGTGTCCATGATCGCGGTCATAGGCCGCTCGCTCACCAACGTGTTCATCGCCATCGGCATCCTTGGCTGGCCGAGCATCGCCCGCGTGTTCCGCTCCGCGATCCTCACGGTCAAGGAGAACGACTATGTGGACGCCGCGCGCGCCATGGGCGCATCCGACGCCCGCATCATCGCGCGCCATATCTTCCCGAACTCCGTCGCCTCCATCGTGGTGTACGCCACCATGAACATCGGCGGCGCCATCCTGACCGAGAGCTCGCTGTCGTTCCTCGGCATGGGCGTTACCCCGCCCACGCCGTCGTGGGGCTCCATGATCCAGGACGGCCAGGCCTACCTGCTCACCGCCCCGTGGATGATGATCATGCCGGGCCTCGCCATTCTCTCGACGGTGCTCGCGTTCACCCTGCTGGGCGACGGCCTGCGTGACGCCCTCGACGTCAAGATGAAGGATGCGTAAAGACTCATGGCTAAGAAGAAGAACACCGATTACGTCGACCTGAAGACGCTGCCCGTTCCCGAGGGCCAGCATCTTCTGGAGGTCGATGACCTCAAGATGTACTTCCACACCGAGGACGGCGTGGTGCACGCGGTGGACGGCGTGTCCTACACGCTGGACCGCGGCGAGACCCTCGGCGTGGTGGGCGAGTCCGGCTCGGGCAAGTCCGTCACCCATATGACCATCATGGGTCTCATCGGCATGCCCCCGGGCAAGATCGAGGGCGGTAGCGTAACCTATCGCGGCCACGACCTGCTGAACATGTCCGAGGAGGAGATGCAGCACGTTCGCGGTAACGATATCGCGATGATCTTCCAGGACCCGATGACCTCGCTCAACCCGGTCTACAAGATCGGCAAGCAGGTGGGCGAGGGCCTGCGCCTGCACCGCGGCTACTCCAAGGAGGAAGCGCTCAAGCGCGCTACCGAGCTTCTGGACCTGGTGGGCATTCCCGAGCCCGAGAAGCGCGTGAACGAGTACCCGCACCAGTTCTCCGGCGGCATGCGTCAGCGCGTGATGATCGCCATGGCGCTCGCCTGCGACCCGGACATCCTGATCGCCGACGAACCGACCACGGCCCTGGACGTGACCATTCAGGCCCAGATCATCGAGCTCATGCAGGAGATGCAGCAGAAGAACGGCAACGCCATCGTCATGATCACCCATGACCTTGGCGTGGTCGCCGACATGGCCGACAAGATCATGGTCATGTACGCGGGTCATCCCGTGGAGTTCGGAACCGCCGACGAGATCTTCTACGAGAGCCGCCACCCCTACACCTGGGGCCTCATCCGCTCCATCCCGGAGCAGGCGATCGACGAGAAGAAGCCGCTCACGCCGATCCACGGCAACCCGCCCTCTCTCGTCAACCTGCCTGAGGGGTGCGCCTTCGCCCCGCGCTGCCCGTACGCCACCGACCTGTGTCGCACCAAGCGGCCCGAGAAGAAGGGCTTCGAGGGCGGCCACTATTCCGCGTGCCACTACGCGGACGACGACGAGTTCGTGAAGAGGAACGCGCCGGACACCTCTCGTTCGCGCGGGCATATCGCGACCGGCCAGCCCGACACGCTGGACCCGGCCGCCGTGAAGGGGGAGGAGGCCTAAATGGCGATCGATACCAACCAGGAGCCGTTGCTGAAGGTCGAGCACCTGAGCAAGGAGTTCGTGCGCGGCGGCCGCTTCTCCAAGACGGTCGTCTCCGCCGTGAACGACGTCTCCTTCGAGATCTACCCCGGCGAGACCTTCGGCCTGGTGGGCGAGTCCGGCTGCGGCAAGTCCACGACCGGCCGCGCCATCATGCACCTCGACCCGCCGACCTCCGGCAAGGTCTACTTCCAGGGCCGCGACGTCTCGGCGATGAACCGCAAGGAGCTCAAGGCCATGCGCCGCGACATGCAGTTCATCTTCCAGGACCCGTATGCCTCGCTGAACCCGCGCATGACCATCGGCGAGATCATCTCCGAGCCCATGACCATCCATGGCGTGGGCACGCCCGAGGAGCGCGCCAAGCGCGTCCGCGAGCTGCTCGACGTGGTGGGTCTGAACCCGGAGCACATCAACCGCTACCCGCACGAGTTCTCCGGCGGCCAGCGCCAGCGCGTGGGCATCGCCCGCGCCTTCGCCCTTCGTCCCAAGCTCATCATCTGCGACGAGCCCGTCTCCGCCCTGGACGTGTCTATCCAGGCGCAGGTTCTGAACCTGCTGAAGGAGCTGCAGGATCAGTTCGGCACCGCCTACCTGTTCATCGCGCACGACCTGTCCGTGGTGCAGCACATCTCCGACCGCGTGGCCGTGATGTATCTCGGCAAGATGGTGGAGGTCTCCGACTGGAAGACCCTCTACACCGAGCCGCACCACCCCTACACCCAGTCGCTGCTTTCCGCGGTGCCCGTGCCCGACCCGGACATCCAGAAGACCCGCAAGCGAATCATCCTCGCGGGTGACCCGCCCTCGCCGATCGACCCGCCGAGCGGCTGCCGTTTCCATACGCGCTGCCCGATCGCGCAGGGGATCTGCGCCAAGGAGATCCCGGAGTTCCGTTCCGTCAACGGCCCGCACCGCTGTGCGTGCCATTTCGCGGAGCCGTTCCCGATCAAGGAGTCACACATCGACCTGTAGCTGCCTTGCGCGCGGCGGTGTGTACCCTGTGCTCAGTCCTCGCGAGACTGGAAAACGCCTATTGTGTTTTCGCAGTTCGCTGCGGGGTGTCGCTTCGGGTACACACCGCTGCGCTCCACTCCCGGGCGCTGTGCTTGGGAGAGAGGGAGTTGGTGAGCCCGTGCTTTGCACGGGCTCGTTTTGTATGGGGTGGGGCTGCCGCGGTGTTTTGTCCGTGCTGCTCTCGCGCTTCGCGTGATTCGAGTAATTTGCTTGTTGGTCCTTTCTTGACTTGAAGTCGGCTCCAGGGTGGATGATTCCCCTGTTGATCTAGAGAGGGGAATCTTATGGTCTATCGTGACTTCCAGGGGCTCAAGCTCTCGGCGCTCGGCTTGGGGTGCATGCGCCTTCCCAAGTGCGGGCCCGCCGATGAGGATATCGACGTCGCCGCCACGCAGGAGATGGTCGATTACGCCCTCGCGCATGGCGTGATCTATTTCGATACGGCTTGGGGCTACCACAACCACAACTCCGAGGTCGTGGCTGGGAAGTGCCTCGCCAAGCACCCGCGGGACTCGTACTACCTTGCCACCAAGTTCCCGGGGTACGACCTTTCGTGCATGGATAAGGTCGAGGAGATCTTCGAGGAGCAGCTTCGCAAGACCGGGGCGGGGTATTTCGACTTCTACCTGTTCCATAACGTGTGCGAGATGAATATCGACGCGTATCTGGAGCATACCGAGATTCGCGATTACCTGGTGGAGCAGAAGCGTGCCGGGCGAATCCGCCACCTGGGCTTCTCCGCGCATGGCGAGATCCCGACCATGAAGCGCTTCCTCGACGTGTACGGCGAGGACCTTGAGTTCTGCCAGCTGCAGGTCAACTGGTTCGACTGGGCGTTCCAAGACGCCGCGGGCAAGGTGGCGCTCTGCGCCGAGCACGGTCTGCCCGTGTGGGTGATGGAGCCGCTGCGCGGCGGCAAGCTCGTGGCGGGACCGGGCGCGGCGAGCAACCTCACCGAGGAGCGTGTGGCCGCGATCGAGGCCATCCGACCCGGTACGGATTCCGTGGAGGCGGCCTTCCGCTTCATCCAGGGAATCCCCGAGGTGGCGGTCACGCTTTCCGGCATGTCGAACATGGAGCAGCTCAAGGCCAACATCGCCCTGTTCGAGGATGATGCCCCGCTTACCGACGGCGAGCGCTCCCAACTGCTCGCGGTGGCCGACGAGATGATCGCCGACGGCTCGGTGCCCTGCACCGCCTGCCGCTACTGCACCACCGAGTGCCCCATGGGGCTCGACATCCCCAAGCTGCTCGCTGCCTACAACCAGAAGCGCGCCGGCGCGAGCGGCGACTTCATCGCGAGCATGATCGTGGGCTCGCTTCCCGAGGACAAGCGCCCCGACGCCTGCATCGGCTGCGGCGCGTGCGCCGCGGTGTGCCCGCAGGCCATCGACATCCCGGCGGCGCTCGCGGACTTCGCCGCGCTGCTCGCCGGTTAGGCCCTGCGCCACCTCGACCCGTCCCCTATGCCGCATGATATGGACCCCTCGCGCGAGGGGTCCCTTCGTTTCGCGCACGTTACGTGCGCGTTGCCGGAGCGTGACATCTGTCCGGCATCGTCCCTGAGAACACTGTAGGAGACTAAAGTATGAAATCGCACTAGCACTTCGTATAAGGAGCATGACCCATGAGCAACACGTCTCCCTCCTGCACGCGCCGCGCCTTCGTCGCCGGCTCCGCCGCCGCGGGCGCCCTCTCCCTCCTCGCCGCCTGCGGCAAGAAGGGCGGGTCCGGCTCCACCGCCTCCGCTACCGACTCGGCCGAGAACGTGAAGTGGTACATCAACAACCCCGTCTCCATCGACCCCTACAACTGCCAGGAGACCATGGGCGCCCAGGTCTCCTACCAGCTGTTCGACCCGCTCACCACCTTCGACTTCGACGCGCAGAAGCTCGTGGGGTCCGCCGCCGAGAGCTGGGAGGCCAACGACGATGCCACCGAGTTCACCTTTCACCTGCGTCCCGGCTGCAAGTTCCACAACGGCGACCCGGTGACCTCCGAGGACTTCAAGCGCGAGTGGACCCGCATGGTGAACCCCAACAGCGCCATCGCCGGTGAGTTCGGTCCCAGCGAGATCACCTACCACCTGGCGCTCGTGGAGGGCTACGACGAGCTCGCCAACGGCAAGGTCGACGAGTTCGCGGGCCTGTCCTGCCCCGACGACGAGACCTTCGTGGTGAAGCTCTCGAGCCCCTATGCCGACTTCCCCTACGTGTGCATGCACACGGCGCTCTCGCCGGTCCCCAAGGAGGCCGAGGACGACCCCAAGTCCTTCTTCCTGGCGCCCATCGGCAACGGCCCGTTCAAGGTCGCCGAGGCCTGGGAGGACGGCCAGTCCATCGTGCTTACGCGCTTCGACGGCTACTGGGGCGACAAGCCCAAGGTGCCGGGCATCACCTTCTCCATCCAGAAGGACATGGAGACGGCCTACAAGGAGTTCCAGGCCGGCAACCTCGACGTGACCGAGGTCCCCGTGGCGAGCATCGACGCCGCCAAGGCCGACCGCGGCGAGTCCAAGGACGGCTACAACATGTCCGAGGGCCAGCACCTGCTGCTGGGTTCCCAGGTGGCCACCTACTACCTGGTGTGCAACAACACCACGGAGCCGTTCAACAACGCCGACCTGCGCAAGGGAATCTCGCTCGCGATCAATCGCGAGGCCATCTGCAAGACGCTCTTCAAGGACGCGCGCCAGCCCGCCGGCGGCATCATCCCGCCGGGTATCGACGGCTATCGCGAGAACGCCTGGGAGTGCTGCGCCTACGATGTCGACAAGGCCAAGGAGTACCTGGACAAGGTTGCCCCGGCAGACGCCTCCGGTTCGCGCGGTATCACGCTGACGCTCTCCTACAACCAGGACGGCGGCCACAAGGAGATCATGGAGTCCGTGGTGGGCGACCTCGCCAAGGTGGGTGTGAGCGTTGAGTCGGATACCGCGGAGTGGTCCGCGATCCTGGACCAGTACCACAACGGCGAGTACGAGTTCGGCCGCTACGGCTGGACCGCCGACTACCCGATCATGGACAACTTCCTCTACTCGCTGTTCCACTCCGATTCCATCGGCGGCGACAACGTGAGCGGCTACAGCAACCCCGAGGTCGACCAGGCTATCTCCGAGGCGCGCTCCACCGTGGACACCGACGAGCGCATCGCCAAGATGCAGCACGCCGACGACCTGATCGGCGCGGACTTCCCCGTGATCCCCATCATGTACTACGCGCATGACTACGCCGGTTCCGACCGCGTGAAGAGCCTCTACATCGACCCCGTGATCAACGCGCACATGCGCGACATGGAGCTCGCCGAGTAGAGGAGACCCGCTCGATTCAGGCGGATACGCCGTCCCCGAGATGCCGCCCGGAGCGAAACGCGCCGCTCCGGGCGGGTTTCTGCGCGGCGTCCCTGCAGGTCGGAGGGCGATTCGGGGCATGCGGGCGCCGATGGGCCGAACTTTTTCGAAAAAGTTGTTGACGGGTGGGGGTGACGATGGCAATATATTCCTTGCTGAAACCCACGTCGGAGTGGCGGAATTGGCAGACGCGCTAGCTTGAGGTGCTAGTGATCAATTTTGGATCATGCGGGTTCAAGTCCCGCCTCCGACACCATCGCTTCTTCTGAGCCTCCTCGTGGGGCTTTTCTTTTACCCATCGGCGGTGGGGCGGCGCTGACGCGCGCGTACCGCCAGATCGGAGGCGCGCATGGAGTCTATTTCCGAGAAGGAGCTCGCCGAGCTCGCCCGCCTGGTCGAGATCACGAGCGACGCCGTGGCGCTCTGCGCGGCCGACGGCTCGGTGCTGCACGTGAACCGCCAGCTGCTCTCGCTCGTGCGCGAGGACCGCGCCCGGGTGGTGGGCCAGGACATCAAGGACCTGCTTTTCTCCGCGCAGTTCGAGCGAGCCCAGCACCACAAGCTGCCGTTCTCGCTCGACGGCGCCGAGAACACCCTCATGCTCAAGCTCGTGGACGGCTCGTTCATCCCCGTGCGCGTGCGCGCCCAACGCCTGCCCGGGCGGTTCGGCCTCTCGCGCCGGCGCCGGGGCGCCCGCATGCTCGTGGCCATCCGCAACATGGCCGAGGAGTACGCCCGCGACCGCCAGACCCAGCGGCTGCTCTCGCGCCTGCGCGCTTCCAACCGCCGCCTCTCCGGCATGCTCTCCATCATCCTGGCCACCGTGGGCTCCGACGACATGCCCACCCTGGTGGATACCGTCCTGAACCGCCTGACCGAGACGCTCGAGGCCGACGGCGCGACGCTCTACTTCGCCGAGAGCGGCGGGTTCAAGCTGCGCGGCGCCTCGCGCGGGTTGGCCGAGGGCCACGCCTTCCTGCCCGACTTCGTGCCGTTCGGCGCGGGTATCGCCACCTACGTGCTGCGCGCCGGCAAGGCGTGCCGCTTCTCCATCGTGGGGACATCGCGTGCGAGGGGAGGGGCGGCCGGCTCCTTCTACGACCTGGACGCCCGCGTGAGCTCGCCCCTGCGCGTGCAGGACGCCCCGCCCTTCAAGTCGCTCATCGCCGTGCCGGTGTTCTTCGGCACGCAGGTGCTCGGCATCATCGAGCTGGGCTGGCGCCGCCCCACCACGCCGCGCCTGGACGACGCCCGCGTGCTCGAGGTGATCTGCGACTATCTGTCCATCGAGCTCGTGGGGCTCGTGAGCGCCATGCGCTCCAAGCGCACCGCCGAGCTCACGCGCTCGCTCAACCGCCTGCGCGACGCCATGTTCGCCACCGACGCCGAGCCGGGGCCGCTGTGGCGCGAGGTGACCGACGAGGTGCGCCGCGTGCTGGGCTGCCACCTGTGTCCCGTGGCGACCGACGCCGCGCGTGGGGTGGACGTGCTGGACTTCGAGGGCGGCAGCCGCGTGGACCTGCCGCGCCGCGCCGAGGACCTGTTCCTCTCCACCACGGCGCCCGCCACGCGCACCGGTGCGGCGCTCTCCGGCAGCGTGCTCGGTCCCAGCAGCCTGCACGGCACGGAGGGCGAGCTCAGGCGTGTGCGGCTCGTGCGCGTGGACCTTACCACGGGGGCGGGGCGGTGGCTGGCCGACCACAGCCTGCCCTGCCAGGGAGTGTACATGGACCTGGGCGGCGAGAAGGCCCCCGCGCCGGTGGACGATGCCGGCACCGGCGTGCTCGTGCCCGTGGTGCCCGCGCGGCCGCATACGCGCTTCCTGCTGCTGCGTGACGGTTCCCAGGAGCCGGTGGACGACATGGAGTACGACTACCTCGAGCGCCTGGCGCGCGACTTCGAGCTCATGGAGGACGGCCGGCGCGAGGGAGACTCCGAGCGGCGTATCGCCCAGACGCTTCAGGTGGGCATGAGGAGTGCCCTGGGCACGGTGCCGGGTATCGTGGCCGACTCGCTCTACTCCTCGGCCACCAAGCAGGCGCTTGTGGGCGGTGACTTCTACACGCTCATGCGCCTGCCCGACGACCGCGCCGTCATGGTCTTGGGCGACGTCTCGGGCAAGGGCGTGGAGGCGGCCTCGATGTCTGCCATGGCCAAGACGGCGCTCACGGCCTACGCCTGGGAGGGCGCCACGCCCGTGCAGATGGTCCGCTCGCTCAACCGCATGCTCATGGGGTTCTCGCGCGTGGAGACGTTCGTCACCGCCTTCGTGGCCAAGATCGACCTGCGCGCGCGCGTGGTCACGTACTGCTCGGCTGGCCATCCGCCCACGATGCTTTTGCGTGGCGGGCGCGAGGTCGAGCTGCTGTCGGTGCAGTCCGGCGTGGTGGGCGCCTTCGAGAGCATGCGCTTCGAGGGCGGCTCGTTCACCTTCGAGCCCGGCGACACCATGTTCATGTACACAGACGGCGCCATCGAGGCGCGCGACGCCGCGGGCGGGTTCTTTGGCGAGCAGCGCCTGCGCGACGTGCTGCTGCGCCGCGGTCCGCAAGGGGTGCATGGCCTGTGCCAGCACGTGCTGGACGAGCTCGACGCCTTCACGGGGTCGGCCCTGGACGACGACATCGCGCTCGTGGCCCTGCGCCTGGACGGCAACGGTGAATAGCCGCCGCGCGGGCGGGGAACCATAGCCCCATGAGCGAGTTGAACGACATAGCCCTGATTGCCCCCACCGGCGACATCGACATCTCCTGCGCGCCGCTTCTGCGCGAGCAGCTAGATGCCCTGATCGACGGCGGCACGCGCCGCATCCTCGTGTCCTGCCAAAACGTGGGCTTCATCGACTCCACGGGTCTGTCGGTGCTCGTGTCGCGAGCGCGGCGCATGATGCTCGCGGGCGGCCTGCTCTCGCTGGTGGGCGCGCCGGCGCAGATCGCGCGCTTCTTGCAGATCGCGCGGCTCATCGACGTGCTCCACGTGGGCGTGGCCGACAAGCCCCCCGTGCCCGTGCTGGAGCCCGGCGCCATGCCGCTGTGGAGCCGCTGCATCATGGTGGACGGCGGGATCCCCAAGCTGGGCGAATACCGTCACCGCGTGGGCGACCTGCTGGATACTCTCGCCATGAGCGAGGATGCCAAGTTCGACACGGCGCTCGCCGCGGGCGAGGCGCTCTCCAACGCCTTCGACCATGCCTGCTGCGAGGGGTGCGCCATGACGGTGCACGCCTACGCGGACCGCGTGGTGATCGAGGTGCGCGACTGCGGCTGCGGGTTCGAGATCGCGGCGGGGGAGGAGCCCGAGGCCTCCGAGGAGCGCGGGCGCGGCATCAAGCTCATGCGCCTTTTGGTCGACAGCGTCGAGGTCCGGCGGCGCGAGGACGCCCCGGGCACGTGCACGCGCTTGATCAAGCTACTCTGACCTGCGGGAATGATGTTTTGGGAAAGAGGCCCCAACTTTTTCGAAAAAAGTTCTTGCAACTCCGAAGAGCGGTAGTGTATAGTTCTTTTTGCGCTGAGACGCGCACCACCTGAACGGGCGTTTAGCTCAGGGGGAGAGCGCTTCCCTGACACGGAAGAGGTCACAAGTTCAAATCTTGTAACGCCCACCACGCGGACATGGCTCAGTTGGTAGAGCACAACCTTGCCAAGGTTGGGGTCGCGGGTTCGAGCCCCGTTGTCCGCTCCATGTTGTTTAAGGGCCGGCCATCTGGCCGGTCCTTTTTCATTCTCGGCGAAGTGGCCAAGTGGTAAGGCAGAGGCCTGCAAAGCCTTTACCCCCGGTTCGAATCCGGGCTTCGCCTCCAGGTTTTTTTATCCCCGGTCGCGTTATCCGGCCGGGGATTTTCCTGTTCTTGGTCGTTTTTTAGGTTCGATCTGTTGGATGCGGTCCGTCGCGAGCGTATGGCGAGGTTCGGCTGGTAGACACATCGAGGAGGGACCTCGCGCGCGGGCGATCTTCGTGCCCCTGTATCAACTAAAGCGAGGGCCTCCTTCGCGGCTCGCAAAGTTTTTCGAAAAAGTGCTTGCGGCCCCTCCACGATTCCCGTATAGTACTTCCTCGCAAGCGGACATGGCTCAGTTGGTAGAGCACAACCTTGCCAAGGTTGGGGTCGCGGGTTCGAGCCCCGTTGTCCGCTCCATCGCATGTTGAAGGGCGCCTCCGGGCGTCCTTTTTCGTATACATTTTCCCTGTTCAGCGGGGGCATTCCCAGGAAATCCCCTCGGCACAACATCTAGCCGGCCTGCCCCGAACACCGTTCATCGGCCGGCGTTTTGGGAATCTTCGCGAAGCGCGAAATGTACACATCGCGATGTTCCGCAGGTCGGCGGCACGGGGTCATTTCTTTTGCGCCCCAAAATCCGGCGTGAGCAAATGAGCATCGCGATTCGCCAATTGCGCTGACCTGCAGGAATATCGGACAACACAACATATAGTGCAAACCGTTTGCGAATCCACATGATATGGTGAGCAAAGTAGCGTAAGATAATCCCCGCACAATCAAGACGGGAGTCCGACATGAAGATCATCAAGCGCAGCGGCACCGAGGTCGCATTCGATATCGAGAAGATCACCAACGCCATCGCCGGCGCCAACTCCGAGGTCGCCGAGGCCGATCGCCTATCCGACCGCGAGATCGTCTTCGCCGCGCAGAACGTGGCGGACGCCTGCGAGACCGCCGGGCACACCGTCTCCGTGGAGGAGATCCAGGACATGGTTGAGGACGAGCTCATGAAGCTCGACCGCTTCGAGGTGGCCCGCCACTACATCATCTACCGCTACGTCCAGAGCCTCAAGCGCACCAAGAACACCACGGACGACAAGATCCTGTCCCTCATCGAGTGCAACAACGAGGAGGTCAAGCAGGAGAACTCCAACAAGAACCCCACTGTCAACTCCGTGCAGCGCGACTACATGGCCGGCGAGGTCTCCAAGGACCTCACCCAGCGCGTGCTGCTGCCCGCCGAGGTGGTTGATGCGCATGTCGAGGGCATCATCCACTTCCACGACTCGGACTACTTCGCCCAGCATATGCATAACTGCGACCTCGTGAACCTCGAGGACATGCTGCAGAACGGTACCGTCATCAGCGGAACGCTCATCGAGCGGCCGCATAGCTTCTCCACCGCCTGCAACATCGCCACGCAGATCATCGCCCAGGTGGCCAGCTGCCAGTACGGCGGCCAGTCCATCTCGCTCACGCACCTGGCGCCCTTCGTTGAGGTCAGCCGTCAGAAGATCCGCCGCCAGGTGGTGGCCGAGCTCGAGGAGCTGGGCGTGGACGCGCCCGACGACAAGGTGGCCGAGGTCGTGGAAGGCCGCCTGCGCGACGAGATCCGCCGCGGCGTGCAGACCATCCAGTACCAGGTCGTGACCCTCATGACCACCAACGGCCAGGCGCCGTTCGTGACCGTGTTCATGTACCTCAACGAGGCGCGTTCCGAGGCCGAGAAGCGCGACCTCGCCATGATCATCGAGGAGACGTTGCGCCAGCGCTACGAGGGCGTGAAGAACGAGGCCGGCGTGTGGATCACGCCCGCGTTCCCCAAGCTCATCTACGTTTTGGAGGAGGACAACGTCCGCGAGGGCACGCCGTACTTCTACCTGACGGAGCTGGCTGCCAAGTGCACCGCCAAGCGCCTGGTGCCCGACTACATCTCCGAGAAGAAGATGCGCGAGCTCAAACTCTCCACCGGTGAGCAGCCGGGCGAGGGCGATTGCTACACCTGCATGGGCTGCCGCAGCTTCCTCACGCCCGACCGCTCCGAGGGCGGCTACGGCAACATCGCCCGCGCCGGCAACTACGAGCCGGGCGTCCCTAAGTACTACGGCCGCTTCAACCAGGGCGTGGTCACCATCAACCTGCCCGACGTGGCGCTGTCCTCCCACCAGGACGCCGACAAGTTCTGGGAGATCTTCGAGGAGCGCCTGGAGCTCTGCCATCGCGCCCTGCGCTGCCGGCACGACCGCCTCAAGGGCACCCTTTCCGACGCCGCGCCGATCCTGTGGCAGTACGGCGCCCTGGCGCGCCTGGAGAAGGGCGAGACCATCGACAAGCTGCTCTACGGCGGCTACTCCACCATCTCGCTGGGCTACGCCGGCCTGTACGAGTGCGTGAAGTACATGACGGGCCACAGCCACACCGACGAGGGCGCGGGCACCGAGTTCGCGCTGGCCGTGATGCAGAAGATGAACGACAAGTGCGACGAGTGGAAGGCCGCCGAGGACATCGACTACTCCATCTACGGCACGCCGCTGGAGTCCACCACTTACAAGTTCGCCAAGTGCCTGCAGCGCCGCTTCGGCATCATCCCGGGCATCACGGACAAGGGCTACATCACCAATAGCTACCACGTGCACGTGACCGAGGAGATCGACGCCTTCGACAAGCTCAAGTTCGAGAGCCAGTTCCAGCCGCTCTCGCCGGGCGGCGCCATCTCCTACGTCGAGGTGCCCAACATGCAGGACAACCTCAAGGCCGTCATCCGCGTCATGCAGTACATTTACGACAACATCATGTACGCCGAGCTCAACACCAAGAGCGACTACTGCCAGGTGTGCGGCTACGACGGCGAGATCAAGATCGTGGAGGACGACGGCAAGCTGGTGTGGGAGTGCCCGAACTGCGGCAACCGCGACCAGGAGAAGCTGAACGTGGCGCGCCGCACCTGCGGCTACATCGGCACCCAGTTCTGGAACCAGGGCCGCACCCAGGAGATCCGCGACCGCGTGCTGCACCTGTAGGGGCTTTTCGACCGGGAGGGGCACGTCCTGCGCTCCGTCCGGCGCGTGCCCGGTGCTCGGTCCTCGCGAGACTGGGAAACGGCTGCCCGAAACCGCTGGAACGTGCAGGACGATGGCGTGCACCCGCTTCTTGCCGGCACGTCGCCGCTGCACGTTCCCACGGTTTCGCTTCGCCGTTTCCGCAGTTCGCTGCGGAGGTCGCGCCAGTCACGCGCCGGACGTGCGGCCAGCCCCCTCCTCCAAGGGAGACTGCATGAACTTCGCCAACATCAAGTTTTTCGACATCGCGAACGGCGAGGGCGTCCGTACCTCGCTGTTCGTCTCGGGGTGCCGTCGCGGTTGCCCGGGGTGCTTCAACGCGCTCGCTTGGGACTTCAACGCCGGAGAGGCCTTCGATGACGCCGTGGAGGAAAGGGTCCTCGACTCGCTCGCGCCGGGATACGTGGATGGCCTGACCGTGCTGGGCGGCGAGCCCATGGAGCCCGAGAACCAGGAGGGCCTGGTGGACTTCATCGAGCGGGTGCGCGCCGTCTATCCGCGCGGATGCGGCAAGACCATCTGGATCTTCACCGGCGACGTGTACGACCGCGAGCTCGTCCCCGGCGGGCGCCACTACGTGGAGGGCGTCACCGACCGCCTGCTCGATTGCGTGGACGTGCTGGTTGATGGCCCCTTCGTTGAGGCCAAGCACGACATCACGCTGCGCTTCCGCGGGTCCTCCAACCAGCGGCTCATCGACCTGCCCGCCACGCGCGCTACGGGCGAGGTCCGCCTATGGGACGACGGCCCGGTCTACACCTCGCACGGCATGTGAGGAATTCTCCGGGGTCGCCGAGCGCCGTGGTACCATGGCCTGCGGAAATACGTGAGAAGGGGTGGCGCATGGTCGATCAGGAGAAGGTGCGGCGGGCGGTGACGCTGCTGCTCGAGGGTATCGGCGAGGACCCGGCGCGCCCGGGCCTCATGGAGACGCCCGACCGTGTGGCGCGTATGTACACCGAGCTCGTGGCCGGCATGGGCTCCGATGCCTCCGACCATCTCTCCAAGACCTTCGAGGTCGCCTCCAACGACCTGGTGGTCGAGCGCGACATCACCTTCTACTCCCTGTGTGAGCACCATATGCTGCCGTTCTACGGGCGCGCGGCCGTAGGCTACGTGCCGAACGGGCGCGTGGCGGGGCTCTCCAAGCTGGCACGCACGGTGGAGACCTTCGCCCGGCGCCTGCAGCTACAGGAACAGCTCACCGCCCAGATCGCCGACGCGCTCATGGAGCACCTGGCCCCGCAGGGCGCGATCGTGTACCTGGAGGCCGAGCACACGTGCATGACGATGCGCGGGGTGCAAAAGCCCGGCGCCAAGACGGCCACCTGTGCGCGGCGCGGCGTGTTCGAGACCGACCCGGCGCTCGAGGAGCGCTTCTTCCGCATGCTGGGGCGCGACTAGTGCCCGTGGACAGTTGCCCGGGGCATTCGTCCACGGTTATGCCGCGGGTGGATGCCGTCGCGGCGCATCCGCTCTTCCGTGCGGAGCTGGCGGTCATCGAGGCTGCCGAGGCCGAGCGCGCCTTTTGCCGGCACGGCCTCTCCCATCTGCTCGACGTGGCGCGCCTGGCCTGGATCCGGGCCCTGGAGGAGGGCCTCGCGCTGGACCGGGAGCTCGTCTACGTCGCGGCCCTGCTGCACGACATCGGTCGCGCGGAGCAGTACCGTGTGGGGACTCCGCACGATATGGCGGGGGAGCGCGTAGCCGCCGAGATCTTGGGTACCTTGGAGGACGGTGACGGCTTTTCCGGGGCCGAGCGTGAGCTCGTGCTCGCGGCGGTGCGCGGGCATCGTTCCCATGGCGGTACCGCGGACGGCGGGGCGCTCGACCTGCCCGGGCTCATCGTCTGGGCCGACCACGCCTCGCGCCCGTGTTTCGCGTGTCCCGCGGCGGACGCGTGCTATTGGCCGGCGGAGAAGCGCAACCTGAACCTTGAGATCTAGGGAGACGATGGCCATGGCGAGGGAGCTTCCGGAAGAATCCACCGCGATCGAGGGCACCGACCTGGTGCGTCGCGAGGGCGGCCTGCCCGCGCCGGCGCACGCCCACGTGCATGTGGGAACCGAGCAGCTGGAACATGCGGACAAGGTGCTGATCGAGGGATTGGAGGTCTTCGCCAACCATGGCGTCTACCCCGAGGAGACGCGCCTGGGACAGAAGTTCACCATCTCCGCCACGCTCTATTGCGACATGCGTCGTGCCGGCGCGACCGATGACCTGGACGCCGCGATCGATTACGGCCGCGTGTGCCACGACATCGACTCCTACCTGCGCGAGCACACCTTCAAGCTGATCGAGGCGGCGGCGGAGAACCTCGCGCGCCACCTGCTCGACCGCTACCCGCTCATGCTCGGCCTGCGCCTGCGCATCGACAAGCCCTGGGCCCCGGTGGGCCTGCCGCTAAAGTCCTGCGGCGTCGAGATCCTGCGCGTTCGCGGCTAGGGGAGGGGTTTGCCGGCCTTGGCCGCTTCCGCGACGCTCCGGGCGCTTCGCCTGAGCAGGGCCGTGGCGGCGCGGTTTTCGGGATAGAGCCCGTCGAGCAGCGCGTGGAAGCGCGCGTTGTGGCTCGGCTCGGCCAGATGGCAGAGCTCGTGGGCCGCGACCGCCTCTAGGCAGGTGCGCGGGTAGGCCGCGAGGCGCGTGTTGATGCGGATAGCTCCCGTGCCTGGCGTGCACGAGCCCCAGCGCGTCTTCATCTCGCGGAGCTGCCAGCGGCTCGACTGGGTGCCCATGCGCGCCTCGAGGGCGCGCGCGATGGCGGGGAGCTCGCGCGCCGTCTGCTCGCGGTAGAGGCGCGAGATGCGGGCGTGGAGCTCGTCGTCCGTGAGCGCGGCGAGCTTGCCCGCGTTCATGCCGAGCGCCTGCGCGGTGTCGACGAGAGTGCCCCAGAGGGGGATGGTGTGGCGGCAAGGGTCCGCCGCCTCCGCCTGCGAGCGCTCCTCGCGCCGCCGCATTCGCGCCTCGATCCACGCGGCGTGCCGGTCCAGGAAGTCCTGGGCCCGTTCCCGGGAGGTCCGCACGGGCACGCTCATGGCGAGTGTGCCGTCCGGCCGCAGACGCAGGTTGAGGTTCCTGACCCGTTTTCGCGTCACCGCCGCGCGGGCCACGCGCCCGCCGGGTAGCCGGACCTCCAGCTCGAACGTCTCCATGGGTGCCTCCCACCGGTGCTCGGAAAGGGCGATCCGGTTGGATTTCTCATCGCCCGGCCGTGCGCGGGCCGCGTCTGGCCCGGCTTCATCTATAGTGGACCAGATGATACCCGACCCGCACGGAAGCGAGGAGACATGTCCAACGACGGCAAGAAGGTCCGCGCCCACTACCGAGGCACCCTGGACGACGGCACCCAGTTCGACAGCAGCTACGACCGCGGCGAGCCCATCGAGTTCACCTGCGGCGCCCACCAGATGATCGCCGGCTTCGACGCCGCGGTCATGGACATGCAGGTGGGGGAGAAGAAGACCGTGCATATCCCCGCCGACGAGGCCTACGGACAGCGCCGCGAGGACCTGGTGCTCGACTTCCCGGCCGAGCAGGTGCCCGACATGGAGTCCGTCTCCGTGGGCGACAAGCTCTTCCTTACCGGCCCGGGCGGCCAGCCCATCCCCGTCGTGGTGGTGGAGAAGACCGAGGCCGGCGTCAAGCTCGACGCCAACCACGAGCTGGCCGGCTGCGACCTGAACTTCGACATAGAGCTCGTCGAGGTCCTCTAACCAAGCAAAGGAGGCGCCATGTCCGCGCCCATCTACGACGCCTCGCGCGTCACGCTCATCGACCACCCGCTCGTGCAGCACAAACTCTCGATCCTGCGCAGCGTCGATACGGGCACCAAGCAGTTCCGCGAGCTCGTGCGCGAACTGGCGCTCTTCGAGGGCTACGAGGCCACGCGCGACTTCCCGCTGGAGGACGTGCCCGTGACCACGCCCATCTGCGAGACCACCTGCCGCCGCATCGCCGGGCGCACCGTGGCCATCGTGCCGATCCTGCGCGCAGGCCTGGGTATGGTCGACGGCATGCTCGACCTCATCCCCTCGGCCAAGGTGGGCCACCTCGGCATGGAGCGCGACGAGGAGACGCACATCCCGCGCGAGTACTACGCCAAGGTGCCGCGCGACATCGCCGAGCGCACCTGCCTTGTGGTGGACCCCATGCTTGCCACGGGCGGCTCCTGCATCGACGCGGTGGCCTACCTGCGCCGCGCCGGCGTGCGCGATATCCGCCTGCTGGTGCTGGTGTCCGCGCCGGAGGGCCTGGCCGCGGTGACCGAGGCCGACCCCGACGTGCGCATCTACACCTGCGCCATCGACGAGCGCCTGAACGAGGCGGCCTACATCGTGCCCGGCCTGGGCGACGCCGGCGACCGCATCTTCGGCACGCTGTAGCGCCACCTCCGCCTTTTCATAGATCGTACGGGGACCCGCCGCGGCGGGTCCCGCTCGTAGAGGGGCCCCGACGTACCCGCCCCGCTGCGGGCGGCATCCCCGCGAGCCCCTATAATCGTTCCGTCAAGCCATGTCCCGGCGTCCCGAAAGGACCTTCCATGCTGAACGTCGCCATCATCTTCGGTGGTATCTCAACCGAGCACGACATCTCCCTCAAGTCCGCGGACAACGTGATCCGCTGCCTGCCCGCCGACCGGTTCAACCCGGTGCTCATCGGCATCGACCGCGACGGCGCCTGGTACCACTATACGGGCAGCGTCGACGACGTGGTGACGGGCGCTTGGGAGGAGCACGACGCCAACCCCGTGGTGCTCATCCCCGGGCGCGGGCGCGCCCGCGGCGGGTTCATGGAGCTCACCGACAACGAGTTCTCCGAGCTCGAGGTCGATGTGGCCTTGCCCGTGCTGCACGGCCAGGGCGGCGAGGACGGCACCGTGCAGGGCACGCTCGAGGCCTGTGGCGTGCCCTACGTGGGCTGCGGCGTCATGGCCTCGGCCGTGTGCATGGACAAGGACGCCTCGCATCGCCTGGCCGCGGCGGCCGGTGTGCGCTCGCCGGAGTGCCGCGTGCTCTACCGCGGAGCCGGCGATGGGGCGGCCCGCGCCGCCGCGGCGGCGTGCGGCGGATTCCCCGTGTTCGTGAAGCCCGCGCGCGGCGGCAGCTCCATCGGCGTGTCCAAGGCCGTGGACGATGCCTCCTACCTCTCTGCGCTCGAGGCCGCCTTCGCCCTGGACGAGAAGGTCGCCGTAGAGGAGGCCATCACGGGCATCGAGGTGGGCTGCGCCATCACCGGCGACTCCGCGCGCGGCATGGAGATGGGCGAGGTCGACGAGATCGTCATCACCGGCGGCGGCTTCTTCCGCATCCACCTGGAGAAGGACCCGGGCGCCAACACCGAGCTGCGCTGCCCCGCCGAGCTTCCCGCCGAGGTCATGGAGCGCGTGCGCGAGGCGGGGCGCGCGGTGTACGCGGCGCTCGGCTGCGAGGGCTTCGCGCGCGTGGACCTGTTCGTGACCGAGGAGGGCGAGGTCGTATTCAACGAGGTCAACTCCACGCCGGGGCTCACC
>Cebus_capucinus_imitator_PRJNA485217_SSR024__coassemble_920_pt1 | contig 26929 bp, 24 predicted proteins | sample Cebus_capucinus_imitator_PRJNA485217_SSR024__metabat2_low_PE_009 | metagenome-assembled genome bin Cebus_capucinus_imitator_PRJNA485217_SSR024
GTTTTGGCGCAGTGACATCCTGACTGGTAATCAAACGCCCGGGATGGCGGAGAAGCCGAGCTCGCGGTTTTGGCGCAGTGACATCCTGACTGGTAATCAAACCGTGCACATGTGCTTAACCGTGCCCGCCGAGTTTTGGCGCAGTGACACCTTGCCTGGCAACCATCATGAGACAATGCGTGAGACTTACTCAATTCTTACTGCGTAACCGAGCGGGGACCAGAGATCCCGCGACGGGTCTTCCTCATACGCCGTCAAGGGACGTGAACCAAGGTGCGCGAGTCGACAAGCCAAAGAGCGTGCTGCCCTAGATCCGCAAGCCCTGGCTATGCCCCCTGCGCGCAGGCGGGGCAGAGCCCGTAGAAGACGGTGCTGTGGGAGTGGATCTTGAAGCCCGTTTCCTCGGCGGCGCTCCGGTCCAGGGCGGCGTCGTAGGGCACCGGGGCGTCGATCACGGTGCCGCAGCCGCGGCAGATCACGTGGGAATGGTCGTCCGTGCGCAGGTCGAACCGGTTGCCGCCGGGCACGTGCACCGAGCTGATAGCGCCCGTCTGCTCCAGCAGGTTGAGGTTGCGGTAGACGGTGCCGCGGCTCACGTGCTCGTCGAGCTCGCGAACGTCGAGGTAGATGTCGTCGGCGGTGGGATGGTCGCAGCGCGCCCGTACGGCGTCGAGCACGAGCTGGCGTTGGCGGGTGTTGCGGCGTTGAACGGCCATGGCGTCTCCCTTCTTCTTGGTACAGGTTACCACTAAGGGCGAATCTCCAGGGAATATCCAGGGGGTGGGGCTATGTTCGCCCCGCGCGCCCGCCGCGTTGCCGTTGCGGTATCGTAGGGGCATCCTAACGTGACGGCTATCGGAGGCACCATGAACGACTTCTCCTTCTACTCGCCCACCCGCATCGTGTTTGGCCGCGGCGTGGCGGACCGCGTGGGCGCCGAGCTGGCGTCCGCGGGCTACGAGCGTGCGCTCGTGGTATACGGCCAGGGCTCCGTGGTGCGCACGGGCACCCTGGACCGCGTGCTCGCCTCGCTGGACGCCGCGGGCGTCGCGCATGCCGAGCTTTCCGGCGTGCGCCCCAACCCCGAGGTCGCCTCGGTGCGCGAGGGCATCGCGCTCGCCCGCGAGCTCGAGGCCGACGTGGTCGTGCCGGTGGGCGGCGGATCGGCCATGGACGCGGCCAAGGGCGTGGCCATCGGCGCGGGCTACGAGGGTGACGTCTGGGACTTCTACCTCAAGCGCGCGAGCATCCGGGAGGCGCTGCCCGTCGCCGCGGTGGTGACCATCCCCGCGTCCGGCTCCGAGGCCTCCAACTCCTGCGTCATCAGCAACGACGCCGAGCAGCTCAAGTGCGGCGTCAACTCCGACCTCATCCGCCCGGTGCTGGCTTTCATGGACCCCGAGCTCACCTTCACCCTGCCCGCGTACCAGACGGCCGCCGGCATCACCGACATGATCTGCCACATCATGGAGCGCTTCTTCTCGGGCGAGCCCGCGGTGCCCGCCACGGACAACATCGCCTGCGGCTTGGTGCGCGCCGTCATGGGCGACGCCGCGCGCATCATGGCCGACCCCGAGGACTACGAGGCCCGTGCCGACGTGATGTGGGTGGGCACCCTCGCGCATAACGGCCTTGCGGGCTGCGGCCTGGGCATCCCCGGCCTGCGCGACGGCGACTGGAGCTGCCATGGCCTGGAGCACGAGCTCTCCGCGCTGGACACGCGCATCACGCACGGCGCCGGCCTGGCCGTGATCTTCCCGGCGTGGATGCGCTACGTGTGGACCGAGCACCCCGAGCGGTTCCTGGAGTTCGGCCGCCAGGTCTTCGGCATCGAGCCGGTGGATGCCGAGGCCGATGGCGTGGAGGTGTTGCCCGAGGAGGCCGTGCGCGACGCGGTGCTCGCCACCATCGACGCGCTGCAGGATTTCTTCGCGGGCATGGGCATGCCGCGCACCCTGGGCGAGCTGGGCGTAGGCGAGGACGACGTCGAGAAGCTCATCCCCGGCCTGCGCCAGAACCGCGGCGAGCTCTTCGGCACCTTCCGCAAGCTCACCCTAGACGACGCCCGCGCGATCTACCGCAGCGCGCTGTAAGCGCCCATCCGTTTTCCATCGTCCGCCTCCACGCTGGAATGCACCGGCAGGGAGGTATCTTTACTGCACCTTGGAGCCGAACTCCAGGTACTGCACGCGCTGCCACCTCTCCACCAAATCGCTGTAGGCGCTCTCGGCGTCGAACCCGTAGCGTATGCCGTCGGCTCCCAGGTAGCCGTTGATGTTGAGCGCCGCCACCTGGGTGCCTGCACCGAGCTTCGCGCGGTCGTAGAGGCTGAGCGGCGCCCCGATACGGTCCAGTACCTGGGCGCCCAGCTGCGCGGCCCCCGTCTCGGCCCAAGCGGTCTCGCCGGTGCCCGCCACGTCGTAGTTCGCCCACATCATGTACGTTCCCAGGTGCGTGCGGACGGCGTGCGCCTGTTCGTCCTCGCCGCTGAACAGGTAGTCGTTCAGCCCCACGGCAACGCTCGGCTGGTGGTCGCCGAAGAACACGAGCACGATGGGTCGGTCCAGCTGCGCGAGCTCGCCGATGAACGCCTCGAGGTCGCGATCAGAGCCCTGGATGCATGAGATGTACTCGGTGAGCTGGTTGCGCAGGGCCTCATCGGTGATGGCTTCCGGCGCTATCTGGTAGAGCAGGTCCTCGGGAACGTCGATGCTGTCGTAGCCGCCATGGTTTTGCATGGTCACGTCGAAGATGAACTGCGGCGAGTCGTCCTCGCTCAAGAGCTCCAAGATCTTGGTGTAGGTGGTTCCGTCCGTGAGACCGGAGTGCAGGTTCCATGCGCCCTCGACGGCGGCGATATCGTCGTAGCTCAAGAACTCGTCGAAACCCATGCGACGGTAGTTGACGTCGCGGTTCCAATTGGTGGGCGCCTGCGGGTGAATCGCCGTGGTGGTGTAGCCGAGCTCCTTGAACGCACGCGGCAAGGTGGCCACGTTCGTGAAGTCGTATTGCAGGTAGGGGTACTTGCCCTCGCCGATGAACGCCATGGAGTTGCCGGTGAGGAACTCGAACTCCGAGTTGCAGGTGCCTCCGCCCACCACGGAGACGTCGAGCGTGCCACGCTGGAGCGTGTTGGCGAGCGAGTTGTAGAACGCGGGGCCGGTGTAGCCCATGTTGAGCCCGTTGTAGAGGGAGAGGTCCGAGAAGGACTCGTTCATGACGGCGATGACCGTGGGCTTGACCTCGTTGAACTGCGCCACGGCCGCGGCGCGCTCCTCACTCGCCCCGCGGCCCTCGTCGTAGGCGGCGGCGAGCTCGGCCTCGTCGGCCTCGGCGGTCTCATCCGAGTAGCCCTTGGGCGTGGGGATGGGCAGACGCTGCAGCATCACGGCGAAGGAGGGGATCCAGCCGCGCTCCTGGTAGGTCTGCACGGGCAGCCAGCTCATGCCGATCTCCAAGACCTCCTCGACCTTGTTGTCCGTGAACCAGGCGTTGACGCCCAGCGCGATGGCCAGCGCCACGAGGAGGTTGGCAGCGACGTTGGCGATGCGGAAGACGCGGGCGCGCAGCCAGGATGCGATGCGCTCGAGGTCCAGGTCGGCCTGCCCGCGCCCGAAGCCGCGCGCCTCGCCGGCCTCGGCGGCCCGACGCACGTCGCCGTCGGGAACGTCGTGCAGGGGGATGCGGGGAGCGCGGACGAGCGAGAGCAGGGCGAGGGCGATGGAGCCAAGCCCGATCGCCTGTACGCAGAGCTCGTTCAGGGTGAAGGTGTACTGGTCGCCCACCGCGGCGGCCGTCCCCAGCGCGAGCAGGTCGCTCGGCAAGATGGCCGTTCCCTTGAAGGCGCTGATGAAGTGCTGGGCGATGCCGAGGCCGCAGCAGATGACGGCGATAAGCGCCGGGCCCACCCCGTTGCGCTGGAACAGGAAGTAGGCAAAGAGCATCGCCGCGCCGACGATGAGGACGGAGAAGGTCGTGGACGAGAAGGGCAGCATGGCCGCGTTCTCGTTCCAGGCGGTCTCGAGCGCGAGGTTGGAGAGCACCGCCGCCACGACGATGGCGAGGGCGTCGCGCGGGAGGCTCGCGATGGCGCGCCCCTGCGGGGAGAGGCGGTCGATGAGCCGGGCGAGCGGGCCGCGAGCGAGCGTGGCCACCCCGCAGAAGAAGAGCGTGTTGGTACAGGCGGCGAGGGCGCCGGACCCCTCCGGCTCCTCGATGAGCCCCAGCGCCGCCCATGAGCCCAGAAAGCCCAGCAGCCCCAGGAAGGCGAGGTTCCAGAGCATGGTGCCGATCTCCACGGCGCCATGCTCGCGATGGCGCCAGATGCGCTGGGCGTGGTAGGCGATGCAGATGATCGCGAGCAGGGTCAGGGCGGTTAAGGCGGAGGCGGGATCCGCCCCTACGACGGCGACTTCTTCGGTATCCAAGGGAGTGTCCAATCGAGATGTCGTTCAGGTGTGGATTATCTATCTACGACCCACTATAACATCCGAGGGGGGGGGTAGCGGATGCCGGAAACCCCAAACCTACCCTCCTTGTGCGATAATTTACGCAGTTCTACCCAACGTACCCACGGCAAGGAGACCCCATGGCTGATTACGTCCTGTCCTGCTGCTCCACCGCTGACTACCCGCGTGCCTTCTTCGAGGACCGCCAGATCTTGCTGACCGAGTTCCACTACCAGATGGACGGCGAGGCGCGGCTCGACGACCTCTACGCCACGCAGACGCCGCACGAGTTCTTCTCCCGCATCGCGGCGGGAAGCCAGCCCACCACCTCGCAGCCCGCGGCGGGCGAGTTCGTGGACACCTGGGAGCCGGTGCTAGCGAGCGGGCGGGACATCTTGCACGTGACGCTCTCCTCCGGCATCTCCGGCGCGTACAACTCCGCCTGCATCGCGCGCGACCAGCTGGCCGGGCGCTATCCGGAGCGGCGCGTCGTGGTGGTGGACTCGCTGAACGCGAGCTCGGGCTACGGCCTGCTCATGGAGTACCTCGCGGACCTGCGCGAGCGGGGGGCGGGCCTGGACGAGGCCGCTGCCTGGGCAGAGGACAACAAACTGCGCCTGAACGCCTGGTTCTACGTGAGCGACCTGGAGTGCCTGAAGCGCGGCGGCCGCGTGTCCAAGACGAGCGCGCTCATCGCCACCGCGCTCAAGATCTGCCCGCTGCTGAACATCGACGCCGAGGGCAAGCTTATCCCGCGCGAGAAGATCCGCACCAAGCGCAAGGCGCTGGCGGCGTGCGTGCGCGCGAGCGTGGGGCGGATGGACGGCGGCGCGGCCTATGCCGGTAAGTGTGCGGTGGTTCACTCGGATTGCCGTGCCGACGCCGAGGAGGCCGTGCGCCTGCTCGAGGCAGAGGTCCCGGCGCTGGCGGGCAAGATCGAGGTCAACGACATCGGCACCGTCATCGGTTCCCACACGGGCCCGGGCACGGTGGGCATCTTCTTTATGGGGGAGCGCCGAGCGGGATAGGCTCTCTCCGATCCGCCTCCGGGCCTGTTCGCCCTCCAGGTGCGTGCTGCGCAGAGCACCCTGCAGGCACGCACCGGCCCGAGGACAGCTACGCGTGCCCACGACTCGTCGCGAGTGCGGGGTGGTTCGACTCAAAGGGAAATCCCCTTGCAGCCTGGATGCGGGCTGCAAGGGGATTCCCCTTTTCTATAAGGAACGCCGTGGCGACTCGGTTGCCGCGACGCCGTCACCGCGGTGTGGGCCGCCCGGATGTCCCATAGGGCGCTTTGCGAAGCATGCGCCCGAGGGGACATCCGGGCGGCCTCGCCCCCAGCGCTACCGTTTGGGGCGGAAGAACCCGAGCTTGCTGCGGCGTTCCGCCCGCTTCTCGCGCGCGCTGTGCACCTTGGCGATGAGCTCGTCGGGGATGGGCACGTCCGCGCGGGCGCTCTCGAGCGGGTTCACCTCCGCCGCGGTCACCGGGTCGAAGACCGGCTCGGTGGGGCCCGGCGTGGCCTCGGCGTCGCGGTAGCGCTTCATCATGTCCGCCTGGAGCTGCTGAGCCGAGGGCGGCGTCCAGATCACCGCGTTGGCCCCCGCGGCGATGGTCTCGCGCACGGAGAGCTGGCTGCGCCCGCCCGAGGCGATGAGCGGCATGTTGGGGTAGTGCTCGCGCAGCTCGCGCAAGACGGCCGGCGTATCCTTGCCCGCCGCCACGTTCAAGATCTTCGCGCCGGCGCGCACCTTGGCGTGCGCCGTGGCGTCGCAGCGCACCACGGTCGCCACCACGGGGATGTCCACGATGCTCGCGATCTGCTCCACCATGTCCGGCGTGGCCGGCGAGTTGACGATCACGCCCGCGGCGCCCTGCATCTCCGACACGGCGGCCAGCTGCACGGCGCGCTTGCCGGTGGTGGTGCCGCCGCCCACGCCCACGAAGACCGGGCACTCGGCCACGGTGAGCAGCGCCTGGGTGATGGCGGGTTGCGCGGTGAAGGGGTACACGGCGAAGATCGCGTCGGCGTTGGAGTTCTTGATGACCGCCACGTCCGTGGTGTAGAGGAGCGACTTGATGCGTCGGCCGAAGAGCGTGAAGCCGCCGCATTCCTCCGTCTCGGGCGGCACGGAGAGCGCTGCGTGGCGGAGGCGCCCCTCGATGGGCGCGGGCTCGAGCGCGAGCGGGCCGGCCGGGGTCACGGCTGCGGGCGGTTGGGCGAGGTCGGCGGGGATCTCGACCTCGGAGAAGTCGATGGCGGCGTCGATCTCCTGCGGCACCTCGGCCTCTACAGGCACCGGGTCTTCGATGATGTCCTGGGGCTCCATGGCTCCTCCTTCTCAGGTCGCGTACTGGCATGGTCTTGTACCCCGGCGCCGACCCGCCCGCGCGCGGCGGATACGGGCACGCTCTAAATCCATAATTGAGCGGTGGGGATTTCGCCGTGAACGGTCGGTGGGGCGAGGGACGGTTCGCACGGTAATCTGCTAAGCTGAGCCTGCATATCCGACGAAGGGGGGAGAACGCCATGGATGTACTCGCGGTAATCTGGCCCGCGCTCGCCGCCCTGGGCGTGATCGTGGCCATGGCGGCGCTCTACCTGGCGGTCACGACCGTGCGCGACCGGCGCGCCCGCCACGACGAGCGCTAGCGGCGCGCGGCCTTCTTGATGAGGGCCAGGTAGAAGCCCTCGAACTCCCGGGTGGGCGCCACGGTGACCGTGCCCTCGAGGCCGCCCGGGAGCACCGGCAGGGCGAAGGGCCCCTCGGAAAACGCCCCTTCCAGCTGGATCGGCACGAGCTCGCAATCGCGGTGTCGCTTGGTCGCGAGCACGGTGCGGACCTGGTCGTCGTTTTCGGCGGGGAGCACCGAGCAGGTGGAGTAGAGCAGCGTCCCGCCCGGCTTGAGCACGGTGAGCGCGCGGTCGAGCAGCGCCGCTTGCGAGCGGGTCACCTTCTTGAGCAGCTGCGCGGTGACGCGCTCTTGCGCCCGTGCATCGCCCGCGCGCACGGTTCCCGCTCCGGTGCAGGGGGCGTCGAGCAGGATGCGGTCGAAGGAGAAGAACTCGTCGAGCTTGCGGGCGTCGGTGCGCATGACCTGCACGTTTCGGGCCCCGAGCTTTCCCAGGTTGTACTCGAGCTTGTCGGCGCGCGGGGCGCTCAGCTCGCAGGCGGTGATATGCGCCGCGGGCTCGAGCGCGGCGAGCTGCGAGGTCTTGCCGCCGGGGGCCGCGCACATGTCGAGCACGTCGGTGCGGGGCCGCGGGCCCAGCACGAGCGGCGGCAGCATGGAGGAGAGGCTCTGCAGGTAGACCTTGCCCTCCGCATAGATGTCGAGCTCCCAGACGTCGCGCTCGGTAACGCCCGCCCCCAGCACGAAGGCGTCCGCGTACCAGGGCACCCGCTCGAAGGCGATGGCATGCGCATCGAGCGCCGCCGCGACCTCCTCCGTCGAGGCCTTGAGCCCGTTGGCCCGCAAGGTCACCGGCCGAGAGCAAGCATCGGCATACCCGCCGACGATGCGCTCGGCCACATCATCGGGATAAGCCTCCCTTAACGACTCGACCAAAAACGGGGGAATAGGGGTCTCAGCGCCATCAACCACGGGCGATCTCCAACCAGGATAGGGGTCTCGACGATAACTTCCCCATTCTACCTGCGCCTTGGCAAGCCGTCGACCAAATGACCGCCGACGCACTGTCCCCGCGCATGCCGAGCACGGGGCATATGCGGGGGCGACCCCGGATGCCATCATCGGCAACCTTCCCGAAACAAATTGGGTCGACGCCATGACACGTACTGCGCTGTGCTATAGTGCGCTGCAAGCGAAAAAGACCCCGAGCATCCGAAAGGAGACGCCATCATGCAGAACGCGAACCTCGCTCTCAACAACTGGTGGTGGCGCGATGCGAACTCGTTCGGTCGACGGTGAGTCCCCTCGCTGCTGCGTCATGCTAGCCAGCCAAAGGCCTCCGGTTTGACCGGGGGCCTTTTTCGTATACGCCGCAGGGCTCCCGGTACCGTCCCGAACGCGCGCATCGCGCGCCTCCGCGTCCCGTCAGCCCTCGATCCCTCGCCATCCCCGGGCGCCCCGCGCCCCGTCCCGAAAAGGAGACCCAACATGTCCGATACCGCCGCCACCCAGACCGCCCGCACCGTCACCGCCGTCGACCGCGGCAAGCTCGACGTCAAGGCCCTCGTCCTGCTCGCCGTGCTCCTCGCCGCCGGCTTTATCCTGAACTTCACCGTGGGCAAGGCCATCTCCGGCGTCACGGGCGGCGCCATCAGCCCCGAGTTCATCATCTCGGCCTTCTGCCTCACCATCCTCATCGTGCGCCCCAACATCGCCCAGGCGCTCGTCATCGGTCTCATCTCCGCCGCGGTGATCCAGGTCACCACCACCTCGCCCTTCATCGACTTCGTGGCCGAGGGCATCGCCGCCATGGTCATGTGCGCCATCGTGGGCGCCGGGATGCGCGGCGCCGCCGCCAAGTTCACGCCGGCGGTGGGCACCTTCGTCACCACGGCGCTCTCCGGCACGATCTTCATGGTGGTGAAGCTCGCCGTGATGGGCTTCGCCCCCGAGATGGTGGCCGTGCTCCCCGCCGCCATGCTCCCCGTGGTCTTCGCCACCGCCGTCTTCAACGGTATCCTGGTGGCAGCGCTCTACCTGCCCATCAAGAAGGCGCTCAAGCTCAACTAGCCCGGCCGACCCGGCATCCCGCGCGCCCGCCCTCGTCGGGCGGGCGTGCCGTTCCCGAAAGGTTCCGCATGCAGCCCATCATCCAGATGAGGGACGTCTCGTTCGGCTACGGCGCGGGCACCGCCCGCGCGCTCGACCACGTGACGCTCGACATCGCGCCCGGCGAGTTCGTTGGCGTTATCGGCCCCTCGGGCGCCGGCAAGTCCACCCTGGCGCACGTGCTCTCCGCCGCCATCCCGCACCACTACACAGGGCAGCTCTACGGCGCCACGCTCGTTGACGGCGCCGATACCTGCGAGGTCACGCTGACCGACATCTCGCGCACGGTCGGTAGCGTGCTGCAGGACATCGACGCTCAGATGGTCGCCTCGGTGGTGGAGGATGAGCTGCTCTTCGGCATGGAGAACTTCGGCGTGCCGCACGACCAGATCGAGGGGCGCCTCGTGAGCGCGCTCGAGACCGTGGGCATCCCCGAGCTGCGGGAGCGCGAGATCGCCACGCTCTCGGGCGGCCAGAAGCAAAAGGTCGCCATCGCCGCGATCCTCGCCATGCGCCCGCGCGTGCTGGTGCTCGACGAGCCTACCGCCGCGCTGGACCCGGCGAGCTCGCGCGCCGTCTTCGAGACGCTCGCCGCGGTGAACGCGCGGGCGGGCGTGACCGTGGTGGTCATCGAGCAGAAGGTGGCGCTGCTCTCCGAGTTCTGCCACCGCGTGCTCGTGATGGATTCGGGGCGCGTGGCCTTCGACGGTGAGCCGCATGAGGTGTTCGGCCATGCCGCCGAGCTGCGCGCGCTCGGCGTGGACAGCCCGCGCGTGGCCCGCGTGTCCAACAGCCTGGCGGCCGCGGGCCTCTCCCGGGCGGCGCGCCCGTGCCTCACCGTGGACGAGGCCGTGGCGCTCGTCCGCGGCATCGTGCCGGCGGGGGAGGCCGGGGCCGAGGTCGCCTCTGCGTCGGCGTCCGCAGGCGCGGGCGCCGCCCCGGCGGCGGCACCCGAGCCCGCGACTGCGCCCGCGCCCGTCCTCTCCCTCGACGGCGTGGGCTTCACCTACCCCGGCGGCGGAGCGAGCGTCGAGGACTTGGTCCTCACCGTGGCGCCCGGCGAGGTCGTGGCGCTCATCGGCCAGAACGGCGCCGGCAAGACGACCCTCACCAAGCTCGTGAACGGCCTGCTCAGGCCCGCGCGGGGCACGGTCACGGTGGCGGGGCTCGACACGCGCGAACACCCCACCTCCGCGATCGCCCGCCACGTGTCGACGCTCTTCCAGAACCCCGATCACCAGCTCTGCCGCGACACGGTGCTCGAGGAAGTCGCCTTCAGCCTTACCGTCAGGGGCGAGGGCCGCGAGGCCGCCCTCGAGCGGGCCCGCGCCGCCGTGGACCGCTTCGGCCTGCCGGCGGAGGCCTCGCCGTTCTCGCTCTCGCGCGGCCAGCGGCAGATGGTGGCGCTCGCGAGCGTGGTCGTCTCCCGCCCGCGCCTCGTGATCTTGGATGAGCCCACGAGCGGCCTGGACTATCGCGAGTGCATGACCGTGATGGAGACGGTGCGCGAGATGGCCGAGGCCGGGTGCGCCGTGCTCATGGTCTGCCACGACATGGAGGTCGTGTCCGACTTCGCCGACCGGCTCGTGGTGATGGCGCGCGGCCGTGTCCAGGGGGAGGGCCCCTCGGAGCGGATCTTCGCCGACGCCGCCCTCATGCGCGAGGCCTGCGTGACCCCGCCGCAGGTGGTGGAGCTCGCCGGCCGCCTCTCCCATGAGGTCTCGCCCGCCTTCGCCGGCCTCACCGAGGTCTCCGCCGTCGTGGATACGTGCAAGGAGCTCGCCCATGCTTAACGTGATCGACTACATCCCCGGCAACACCCTGCTGCACCGCCTGAACCCCGTGGCCAAGCTCGCGCTCGCCTGCGGCGTCATCGCGGCGACCTTCCTCTCGGCTACGTTCCCGCTGCTGGCGGCCCTCCTCGCGCTCACGCTCGCCGCCGCGGCGCGCGTGGGGGCGGCCCGCCAGATGCTCGGCCTGCTGAAGCTGCTCGTGCCCGTGGCGGCCGTGATGCTTCTGATCCAGCTCGCGCTCGTGCGCGAGGGCGCCGTGGTGGCGGGCTTCGTCACCACGGGTGGGCTCGACATCGGCGGCAAGGCCTGCCTGCGCCTGCTCGGCGTGGCGCTGCCGCTCGTGCTCATGCTCATGGTCACGAAGACCAACGACCTCGCCAACGCCTGCGTCGAGGTGCTGCACGTGCCCTACAAGTACGCCTTCACCTTCACCACCGCGCTGCGCTTCGTGCCGGTGTTCTCCCAGGAGATGAACGCGATCATGGAGGCGCAGACGGCGCGCGGAGTTGAGTTCGACACCAAGAACCCCTTCAAGAAGATGCGCCTGATGCTGCCCGTGTGCATCCCGCTGCTCGTGACCTCGGTGAGCCGCGCCGACGCCACGGCGCTCGCGGCCGAGCAGCGCGGTTTCTACCTGCGCACGCGCACCAGCAGCTTCAAGCGCTACCCGCTGCGCGCCCTCGACGCGGCGGCGATCGCGCTGGCCGTGGCGCTCATCGCGCTCGGGATCCTGTTCTGATATGAGGGCCGTTAGGCGAGCTTGGAGAAGCCGTCGATGATCAGGTCCAGGCACTTGGGGACCACGCGCGCGGAGAACGAGCCGGGCGTGCCGGGGATGAGCTCGCCGTCGAACTCCATCCCGAGCGAGGGCGTCGCCGTGATGCGGGCCTCTCGCGCCTGGAACAGGCGGAACTGCGGACGGCCGAGCGGGCCGGTGCCCTGCGGGTCGAGCACGCCGGCGATGACCGTGGGCAGCAGCTCCACGATCTTCACGGGCTCGATCACCGCGATGTCGATGAAGCCGTCGTCCATGCGGCAGTCCGGGAACAGCTTGATGTCGTTCTGGATGAACGAGGTGTTGCCCACCATGCAGCCGATGCCGTCGAGCTCCTCCACCTCGCCGTCGTGCTCGATGGTGAAGTGCGCCACCTTGGGCGCGGGGGTCATGAGAGCGGAGAGGAAGTAGGCGATCTCGCCCATGTCGCCGTGCGTGGCCTCGGCCTTCTGCATGATCTCGGCGTCGAATCCCGTGCCGGCGATGATGATGAACCCGTGGCGGCGCGCCTCGCCTTCGGCGTCCTCCCAGGCCAGCTCGCCCATGTCCACCTTGACGGTGCGGCCCTCGCGGCAGGTCTTGGCGAGCGCCGCGGGCTCCGGCGCGTTGCCGATGTTGTTGAAGAACAGGTTGGAGGTGCCCGAGGGGAACACCAGCACGGGCACCTCGCTGTAGCGGATGCGGTCGAGCAGGTTGGAGACGGTGCCGTCGCCGCCGGAGACCACCACGCGGTCGAAGCGTCGCGCGTCGCGCGTGGCCTCGTCGGCCTCCATGCCCTCGCCCAGGAACCGGAACACGACCTCGTCGCCCGCCTGCGCGAGCGCGTGCGCGAAGGCGAAGATCTCGTCGGAGCGGGGACCGGAGGCGAGGTTGTGGATGATGAGGCAACGCATGGGCGTGGTTTCCTTATCTGGCATCGGGCGGTTATAGTAGGAAAACGTGACTGTAATCCTACCCGCCCGCGCGGCGGGCCAACCGGATTTCTAGGGGATGCATGTACATTTCCACATATGAGGAGCTTTCCGCCTTCTGCGAGCGCGCCCGCGCCTTCGACGCCGTGGCGATCGACACGGAGTTCCTCCGCGAGCGCACCTACCACCCGCTCCTGTGCCTGGTCCAGGTGGCCACGCCCGAGGAGTGCGCGGCGATCGACCCCATCGCGATCCATGACCTCGCGCCCTTGGCCGACCTTTTGGCCGACCCCTCCACCACCAAGGTCTTCCATGCCTGCTCGCAGGACATGGAGGTGCTGCACCATGCCCTGGGCGTGCTGCCGTGCCCCATCTTCGACACGCAGGTGGCGGCGGCCTTTTTGGGTGAGCGCCAGCAGCTGGGCTACAACGCGGTGGTGCAGGCCTACTGCGGCGTGGCGCTGCCCAAGAGCGAGTCGCTGACCGACTGGAGCCGCCGCCCGCTCGCGCCCGAGCAGGTGGAGTACGCGCTCGACGACGTGCGCTACCTCATCCGGGCCCACGGCGTCATCATGGCCCGCCTGAAGGAGGCCGGCCGCGTGGACTGGGTCCTCGACGAGCTGCGCCCGCTCTCGCGCCTGGACCACTACGTGACCGACCCGCGCGACGTCTACCGCAAGGTCAAGCGCGTGACCTCGCTCACGCGCCGGCAGCAGGGCGTGGCCCGTGAGCTCGCCGCCTGGCGCGAGCGCCGCGCCGAGCGGGCGAACATCCCGCGCAAGTGGGTCATGTCCGACGAGGTGCTGGTGGCGCTTTGCAAGAAGCCCCCGCGCACGGCCGAGGACCTGCGCCGCGTGCGCGGGACCGAGCAGCTCTCCGCCGGCGACGTGGACGCCGCGCTCATGGCCGTCTCGCGCGGGGTGCGCTGCCCGGCCGACAACCTCCCCAACCTCTCGCGCCAGCGCAAGGGGGTCTCGGCGGAGCTCGAGAGCGTGAGCGACCTCATGTACGCCCTCATCCGCCTGGTGAGCGAGCGTTCCGGGGTGGCGACCTCCATCATCGCCTCGCGTGACGACCTGCTCGACTACATCGAGCGCCCCGAGCGCAGCCCCCTGCGCGACGGCTGGCGCTTCGAGCTGGTGGGAACCATGATCGACGACCTGCTGGCGGGCAACGTGGGCCTCACGGTGAAGGACAAGCGGATCGAGATCTTGTGACGCCTCGATTGGGTCGGTTGGGGACAGGGGATAATCGACCCATTTCGCGCGTCGGGCGCTCGTGTCCGGACGGCGCGCTAGGATGTTTCGCAAGATGGCAAGGTAGGCGAAAGGAGGCCCATGGCGGGCTGGAACCTCACGGGGACCGTCTCGGATAACGGCGCCGCTGGCGCGGGCGGCGACGCCATCAGCGTGTCCCAGGCCATGGAGATGGCCGCCGGCGCCCTCGACGCGATCCCGCAGCTCACGATGGTCGGCGAGGTCACGGGCTTCCGCGGGCCCAACGCGCGCAGCGGCCACTGCTACTTCCAGGTCAAGGACGACTCCGCGGCGGTGGACTGCATCATCTGGAAGGGCAGCTACATGAAGCGCGCCTTCGACCTGCGCGACGGTATGCAGCTGAACCTCACGGGCAGCTTCAACCTGTACAAGCCCACGGGGCGCATGAGCTTCGTGGCGCGCTCGTTCTCGCTCGCGGGCGAGGGGTTGCTGCGCCAGCAGGTGGCCGAGCTCGCCGAGAAGCTGCGCCGCGAGGGGCTGATGGAGCCCGCGCGCCGCCGGCGCATCCCCGTCTTCTGCACGCGCGTGGCCGTGGTGACCTCGCTTTCCGGCGCGGTGATCGACGACGTCAAGCGCACCCTGCGCCGTCGCAACCCGCTGGTCGAGATCGTCTGCGTGGGGTCCAAGGTGCAGGGCGAGGGCGCGCCCGCCGAGCTCATCGAGGGGCTCGCGCGCGCCGCGGCGCTCGACCCGGCGCCCGACTGCATCCTGCTGGTGCGCGGCGGCGGCTCGTTCGAGGACCTCATGACCTTCAACGACGAGTCCCTCGCCCGCGCCGTGGCGGCCTGCCCCGTGCCGGTGGTGACGGGCATAGGCCATGAGCCGGACACCTCGATCTGCGACATGGTGGGCGACCGCCGCTGCTCCACGCCCACGGCGGCGGCCGAGAGCGTGGCGCCCGCCATGGCCGACCTGGTGGAGGTCCTGGGCACGCGCGAGCAGCGCCTGCGGCGCACGGTGGACGCGCGGGTGTCCGAGGCGGACTTGGAGCTCGACCGCGCCGCTGGGCGCGCGGCCCGTGCCTGGTCCGAGCGCTCCGCGCGCTGGCGCCTGGAGCTCGACGCCCTGGCGGCCCGTCCCGTGCTGGCACGGCCCGGCGCGGCCCTGGAGCGCCGCGCGATGGAGCTCGACCAGACCTCCGAGCGGCTGGCCGCCGCGGGCCCGCGCAGCGCCGCCGCGCTCGCCTCGACGCTCGCCCGGGAGGCCCCGCGGCTCGCCTCGGCGGCGCGCGTGGGGCTCGCCGCCCGGCGCCATGCCGAGGGCCTCGCGGCCCAGCGGCTCTCCGCCGCCGGCGGGCGCGTCGTGGCGGGTCCCGCCGCCGCGCTCGCCGAGGGTGCGGCCAAGCTCGACGCCCTCTCGCCGCTCAAGGTCCTCTCGCGCGGCTACGCCATCGCCTACGCCGGCGGTGCCGCGGCCTCGACGGCCTCGGCCTTCGCCCCCGGCGACGAGCTTCGCGTGCGCCTTGCCGACGGCGAGGTCGCCGCTCGCGTCACATCCGTTTCCATGAGGAGGGAATAACCATGGCAGACACCAAGAACGTCCAGGACATGAGCTACAAGGAGGCCTCCCAGGAGCTCGAGCTCATCATCCGCAACCTCGAGGGCGGCGACATGGAGCTCGAGGACTCGCTCACGAGCTACACGCGCGGCGTGGAGCTGCTCACGAGCCTGCGCGAGCGCCTGGCCGACGCAGAGCAGAAGGTCTCCGTGCTCACGCGCGACCTCGAGGGCAACGACGTGCTCGAGCCCGCCGAGGCCGCGGACACCACGGACTCCCTCAGCTTCTAGACCGGTCGATTGGGGACAGGGGATAATCGACCCATCTCCGACCCCGGCAAGTGAAAGGAACCCCAGCCATGTGCGATTGCATCTTCTGCAAGATCGCGAACCACGAGATCCCGTCCACGGTGGTCTTCGAGGACGAGCGCGTCATCGCGTTCGACGACCTGAACCCGCAGGCGCCCGTGCACACGCTCGTGATCCCCAAGGCGCACCACGCCGACATCTGCGACGGCGTGCCCGCCGCGACGCTCGCGGCCATGACCAACGCCATCTCCGAGGTGGCGCGCATCAAGGGCCTGGACTCCGGCTTCCGCGTGATCTCCAACAAGGGCGCCGACGCCGGCCAGACCGTCATGCACTTCCATATGCACGTCCTGGGCGGCAAGCCCCTGGGCGAGAACCTGCTCTAGCGCGCCCGCCCCTAGGGGTATCATAGGGAGGCTTTTGCCCGTACGTCCGAACCAAGGGAGATCCATGAACGTCCTCGTCGTCAATGCCGGCAGCTCGACCCTCAAGTACCAGGTCATCGATACCAAGACCCACAAGGTTTCCGCCAAGGGCTCCTGCGAGCGCGTGACCTTTCCGGGCGGCACCTTCACGCATGCCGCCAACGGCGAGAAGAAGGTCACCGAGAATGTCGAGTTCCCCACGCACAAGGAGGCCATCGAGGTCGTGCTGAAGGACCTCTCCGCGCACGACGTCAAGATCGAGGGTATCGGCCACCGCATCGTGCAGGGCGGCTGGTACTTCGGCGACTCCACCGTGGTCGACGAGGACGTGCTCGCCAAGATCCGCGAGGTGGCGCCGCTCGCCCCGCTGCACAACAACCCCGAGGCCGACGTCATCGACTTCTGCCTGCACGAGTACCCCGAGCTCCCCAACGTCACGGTGTACGACACGGCCTTCCACTTCGACATGCCCAAGGTCGCCAGCACCTACGCGTTGCCGAAGGACGTCTGCGACAAGCTGCACATCCGCAAGTACGGCGCGCACGGCACCAGCTACCGCTACATCGCCAAGCGCGTGGACGAGCTCACCGGCGGCCGCGGCCGCAAGGTCGTGGTGTGCCACATCGGCTCCGGCGCGTCGCTCTGCGCCATCCAGGACGGCAAGTGCGCCGACACCACCATGGGCCTGACCCCGCTCGACGGCATCATGATGGGCACCCGTTGCGGCTCCATCGACCCTGCCACCGTGTGCTACCTGCAGCGCGAGGGCGGCTACACCTTCGACGAGGTCGACGAGATGATGAACAAGAAGTCCGGCCTGCTCGCGGTGACCGGCGAGACCAACGACGTCCGCGACGTGGAGGAGGGCGCCGCCGCCGGCAAGCCCGCCTACAAGCTGGCCTTCGACATGTTCGTGTACAAGATCGCCGCCAAGGCCGCCGAGATGGCCACCGCCATGGGCGGCATCGATACCCTGGTGTTCACCGCCGGCATCGGCGAGCACGCCCCCGCGGTGCGCGCCGGCGTGGCCGACCGCCTGGAGTGGATGGGCGTCAAGATGGACCATGCCATGAACGCCTTGCGCGCCGAGGGCGAGTGGAAGCTCTCCCGCGAGGACTCCCCGGTCCAGATCTACGTGATCCCCACCGACGAGGAGTTCATGATCGCCTCCGACGTGGAGCGCCTGGTGGGCGCCGCCAAGTAGCGCCTCGCGCCGCTGCCTCGAACCGCTTTTTCAGGGCCGCCGGGCGATGCGCTGCGCACCGCCCGGCGGCCCCGCCCTATAATCCGTCGGAAGGACGGGACGCGGCCCGCGCGCCCGCCGCCTGACCCTGATTGGAGACTTATGAACGTCCTGGTCGTCAACGCCGGAAGCTCGAGCCTCAAGTACCAGCTCATGGACACCGAGGGCCAGGAGGTCCTCGCCCGCGGCAACTGCGAGCGCATCGGCATGGACCGCGGCATCTTCGGCCACGCCGAGCTGGGCGGGGAGAAGGTGCTCGAGGACTCCCTGTTCACCGACCACCGCTGCGCCATCCGCACCGTCATGGACCACCTGTCGCGATTCGACTTCAAGATCGAGGGCATCGGCCACCGGATCGTGCAGGGCGGCTGGCACTTCACCGACTCCGCCCTGGTGAACGACGACGTCCTCGCCAAGATCTACGAGGTGGCGCCGCTCGCGCCCCTGCACAACTACGGCGAGGCCGCGGTCATCGAGTACCTGCGCGAGGCGTACCCCGAGCTGCCCAACGTGGCCGTCTTCGACACCTCCTTCCATATGGGCATGCCGGAGGTGGCCTACACCTACGCCCTTCCGCGGGACGTGTGCGAGCGCTACCACGTGCGCAAGTACGGCGCGCACGGCACGAGCCACCGCTACGAGTGGATGCGCGCCAAGGAGCTCCTGGGCGACTCGTGCCATCGCCTGCTCTCGTGCCATCTGGGCAACGGCAGCTCGCTGGCGGCCATCGAGGATGGCGTCTGCCGCGACACCACCATGGGCCTGACCCCGCTCGACGGCCTGATGATGGGCACCCGCTGCGGGTCGATCGACCCGGCCACCGTGTGCTACCTGCAGCGCGAGGGCGGCTACACCTACGAGGAGGTGGACGAGATGATGAACAAGCGAAGCGGCCTGCTCGCCGTCTCGGGCATCTCCAGCGACGCGCGAGACATCCGCTCCGGCGCCGACCGCGGCAACGGGGACTGCCTGCTCGCCTTCGACATGTTCGCCTACAAGGCCATGCAGCACGCCGCATCCATGATCTGCAGCATGTCCGGCGTGGACACCATCACCTTCACCGCCGGTATCGGCGAGAACGACTGGACCATCCGCGAGGCGTTCTGCGAGTGCTTCGAGTGGCTGGGCGTGCGCGTGGACCGCGAGCGCAATCGCGCCGCGGTGGGTCGCGGGCCGCAGGTCATCTCGGCCGTCGGCTCCTCCGTGACGGTCATGGTGATCCCCACCGACGAGGAGTACATGATCGCGCACGACGTGGTGCGCCTGGTGGGGGAGGCCCGCTAGGTGGACGCGCCGCGCCTGATCGTGATGGACGTCGACTCCACCCTCATCAACGAGGAGGTCATCGACCTGCTCGGCGACGAGGCGGGGATCGGCGCCCAGGTGGCCGACATCACCGCGCGCGCCATGCGCGGCGAGCTTGACTTCCGCGCGGCGCTCGCCGAGCGCGTGGCGTTGCTGGCGGGGCTGCCCGTCTCCGTCCTCGACGCGGTGCGGGCCCGGGTGAGCTTCACCCCCGGCGCGCGCGAGCTCGTGGCCGCGGCGCACGCGCGCGGCTGGAAGGTCGGCGTGGTGTCCGGCGGCTTCCACGAGGTGGTCGACGGCCTGGTGGCCGAGGCAGGGATCGACCTGGCGCTCGCCAACCGGCTCGAGGCGCGCGACGGCAACCTCACCGGAAAGACGGCGGGCCCCATCGTCACCCGCGAGCTCAAGCTCGAGGCGCTGCGTCGCTGGGCCGGCGAGCTGGGCGTACCCATGGAGCGCACCGTGGCGATCGGCGACGGCGCCAACGACATCACGATGATCCTCGCGGCGGGGGTCGGTATCGCCTTTTGCGCCAAGCCCAAGACGCGCGCCGCCGCGCCCCATGCCATCGACGAGCGGAACCTCCTGCGCGTGCTCGACCTCCTCGATGGGTCGTTTGGGGACAGGCGATAATCGACCCATATTGGGCTACCATGACAGGGTCGGTACATTCGCGCCCGCGAGGCGGGGAGAGGAGAGCCCCATGGCAGAGCCCTGGAACGAGATCGGAACCACCTGCGTGCAGGGAGGCTGGCGCCCCGGCGACGCCGAGCCGCGCCAGGTGCCCATCTACCAGTCCACCACCTGGAAGTACGACACCTCCGAGCATATGGGCAAGCTCTTCGACCTGGAGGAGTCGGGCTACTTCTACACGCGCCTGCAGAACCCCACCAACGACGCCGTGGCCGCCAAGATCGCGCACCTCGAGGGCGGCACCGCGGCCATGCTCACGAGCTCGGGCCAGGCCGCGAACTTCTTCGCCATCTTCAACATCGCCGGTGCGGGCGACCACGTGGTGGCGAGCTCGGCCATCTACGGCGGCACCTACAACCTGCTCGCGCACACCATGGGCCGCATGGGGCTGGAGTGCACCTTCGTGTCGCCGGACTGCACGGAGGAGGAGCTGGAGGCGGCCTTCCGCCCCAACACGAAGGCCGTGTTCGGCGAGACCATCGCCAACCCGGCCCTCGCCGTGCTCGACATCGAGCACTTCGCCGCCGCGGCGCACGAGCACGGCGTTCCGTTGATCGTGGACAACACCTTCCCCACGCCCATCAACTGCCGCCCGATCGAGTGGGGCGCGAACATCGTGACGCACTCCACCACCAAGTACATGGACGGCCACGGCGCGGCGGTGGGCGGCGCCATCGTGGACGCGGGCACCTTCGATTGGATGGCGCACGCCGACAAGTTCCCCGGCCTCACCACGCCCGACGAGTCCTACCACGGCGTGGTCTATGCCGAGAGGTTCGGCCTTGAGGGCGCCTTCATCACCAAGGCCACCTCGCAGCTCATGCGCGACCTGGGTCCCATCCAGAGCCCGCAGCACGCCTTCTTGCTGAACATGGGCCTGGAGAGCCTGCACGTGCGCATGCCCCAGCATTGCCGCAACGGCCAGGCGGTGGCGGAGTTCCTCGCCGCGCACCCCAAGATCAGCTTCGTGCGCTACCCTGGTCTTGCTGGCGACCCCTACCACGAGCTCGCGGCCAAGTACCTGCCCAACGGCTCCTGCGGCGTTGTCTCCTTCGGGTTTGAGGGCGGCCGCGCGGCGGCCGAGCGATTCATGAAGAGCCTGCGCCTGGCCCAGATCGCCACGCACGTGGCGGACGCCCGCACCTGCTGCCTGCACCCGGCCAACGCCACGCATCGCCAGATGAACGACGCCGAGCTCGAGGCGGCGGGCATCAGCCCCGATATGGTGCGCCTCTCCTGCGGCATCGAGGCGACGGAGGACCTCATCGCCGATGTGGAGCAGGCGCTCGCGACCATCTAGCTCCGCTGCCCATACGGGCCCCTCGCGCGCCCCGCGGCGCCCGAGGGGCTTTTGCCGTGGAGGTCCGTGGGTTCTCGGCAATCCATGGTATCCTTGCCCACAACGTTTTTCACCGGCGCCGGCTGGGGCGCGCAGAGGGGGAGGTCACCGCATGAAGGAGCTCGAGGAGCGCATCGTCCGCGACGGCGTGGTCAAGCCGGGGGGCGTGCTGAAGGTCGACGCGTTCCTGAACCACCAGTGCGACACCGAGCTGTTCGACCACATGGGCGCCGAATGGGCGCGCCTGTTCGAGGGCGTCCCCGTCAACAAGATCCTCACCATCGAGGCCTCCGGCATCGGCATCGCCTGCATGGCCGCGCGCCACTTCGGTAACGTGCCGGTGGTCTTCGCCAAGAAGGCCCAATCCATCAACCTCGACGGCGACCAGTACGCCACCACCATCTACTCCTTCACCAAGCAGAAGGAGTTCCCGGTGATCTGCGGCCGCCGCATGCTCTCCGCCGACGACCACGTGCTGATCATCGACGACTTCCTGGCCAACGGCTGCGCGCTCGAGGGCCTCATCAAGCTCTGCGACTTCGCGGGCGCCACGGTCGAGGGCATCGGTATCGCGATCGAGAAGGCCTTCCAGGGCGGTGGCGACAACCTGCGCGAGCGCGGCTTCCGCGTGGAGAGCCTGGCGCGCATCGCCAGCATGGACGGCGAGACGGGCGCGCTCGAGTTCATCTAAGGGGTCGGGCCGACCGATCGATCGACGCGAAAGGGAGGGTCCCGGGCGGTTCGTCGACGCCCGGGGCCCTCTTCCCGTTTCGGGGATGTCGGCGGGCGGGGGAGCGCCGTCTTGCCCGCCCCATCGCGCCCGGCCGCGCCCCTAGCGCCGCTGAGCCTCCTCGACCGTCTCGCCGGCGTCTGCCGCGAGTGCCCGGCGCTTGGGCGCCACGATGCGCTGCGCGGGGTAGATGCCGCTGTGCCCGGCCACGAGGTAGGAGAGGAACGCCGTGAGCACGAAGTACGGCGCCGCCTCGCCGCCGAACAGGTCGATCCCCAGCAGCACGGTGGTGACGGGCACGTTCAGCGCCGCGCCGAACACCCCGACCATGCCGAGCGCCGCGGCCCAGGGCACGCTCATGCCCGCCAGGCCGCCGAGCCAGCCGCCGAGCGAGGCACCGATGCCGAACAGCGGGGTGACCTCGCCGCCCTGGTAGCCGGCGCCAAGCGTGAGCGCGGTGAGGGCGATCTTCTTGAGGGTGTCCGCCAGCGTGGTCTCGCCGGAAAAGCCCGCGCCCACCATCCACTCGGAAAGGCCGGCGTAGCGCCAGCCGTCGAGCAGCAGGTAGGCCGCCAGAAGCACGAGCGAGCCCGTGAACGCGGCCACGAGGTAATTGGGGATGCGGTTGGCGTAGAAGCGCTTCATCAGGTGGATCGCCGCGGCGAAGATGCGCGCCGTGAGGCCGAACGCCACGGCCGCCGCGCAGGCGAAGGCCACGCTCGCGGGGCCCAGGGCAGGCACGGCGCCTATGGTGTGCACAGCGTGCGCGGTCCCGAGCGCGCGGGCCACGGCGTCGCCGGTGAAGGAGGCCGCGAGGCAGTAGAGCGCCGCGCTGTAGTCGAGCTTGCCCACGTAGCACATCTCCATGCCGAAGAAGGCCCCGGCGAGCGGCGTGCCGAACACGGCGCCGAAGGCCGAGGAGATGCCGGCGAGCATGAGGTCGTGGTGGTCGTGCTCGGAAAGGCGCGCTCGCGCGCTGACGTTGCTCGCGATGGTGCCGCCCATCTGCACCGCGGCGCCCTCGCGGCCCGCCGAGCCGCCGGCCAGGTGCGTGGCAACCGAGCAGCAGAAGGTGAGCACCGCCATACGGGCGTGGATGAGCCGCGGCTTGAGCGCGGTGTCGATCACCAGGTTGTTGCCGCGCTTGGACTGCATGCCGTGGTTGCGGTAGAGCCAGGCGGTGGTGAGGCTCACGGCCGGCAGCAGGCAGAAGGCGGCGGGGTGTCCCTCGCGAAAGCGCGTCACGGAGGCGAGGGACGCGAGGAACGCCCACGCCACGGCGCCCATTGCGGCCGAGACCACCAGCACGAGGGCCAAGAGGCGCGCCGAGGCGCCGAGATTGCGCACGTCGCGGGCCGTGTCGGCGGCCGTGCGCTCGCCGGAGCGGCGCAGGGCGGCGAGGATGTCGTGGACGGCGTCGTTGGCGCCGGATGAGATGCGGGGCATGGCGGGACCTTTGCTGCCGATGGATTTTCCGGCAGCCATTATAGGCCCGCGCCCGCGAGCATACGCCTGTCACCGACTTGGTGGCGCCGCGGCGGCGCATTATACTCAGACGAGCATATTCAGACCGATTGGAGGACCGCCATGGCCGAGGAGCTCATGTTGCTTGAGGACGCGCGCGCGATCGTGCTCGCCCATGTGGAGGGGACGGAGCTGGTGGACGTGCCTGTGTGGCGCGCCGCCGGCCTGCCGCTCGCCGAGGACGCCGTGACCGATATCGACCTCTCGCCGTTCGCCAACAGCGCGATGGACGGCTACGCCCTGCGCGCCGCCGACCTCGCCGGCGCCTCGGACGGCGCGCCGGTGGAGCTCGCGGTGATCGGGCACGAGGCCGCGGGCCGCGTGTTCGAGGGCGAGGTGGGCCCCGGCCAGGCCGTGCGCATCATGACGGGCGCGCCCGTGCCCGCCGGCGCCGACGCCGTGGTGAAGTACGAGGTGGTGGAGGTGCTCTCCGGCGACGGCAACGAGGGGTCCCGCGTGGCCTTCCGCGCCCCGGCGGCGGTGGGCGAGAACATCCGCGAGGCGGGCCTGGAGGCGCATGCCGGCGAGGCCGTGATGCGCGCCGGCGAGGTCGTGACCCCCGCCGGGTGCGGCCTGCTCGCCTCGGCCGGCCTCGCCACCGTGCGCGTGCACCGTGCGCCGCGCGTGGGCGTGATCTCGCTCGGCACGGAGCTCGTGGCGCCCGGCGACCTTCCCGCCCGCGGCCAGATCCGCGATTCCAACTCCTCGGCCATCATGGCCGCGGCGCTCGACGCCGGCGCGGAGCCGACCTTCTACGGCATCGCCCCCGACGACGAGGACACCATCCGCGATCTCGTGATGCGCGCCGCCGCCGAGTGCGACCTCGTGGTGACGAGCGGCGGCGCCTCGGCGGGCGACTACGACTACGTGGGCGCGCTCGTGCGCCGCGAGGGCGAGGTGCTCTTCGACCGCATCTCCATGCGCCCCGGAAAGGCCATCACCTTCGGCATCGTGGCGGGCAAGCCCTACCTGGGGCTCTCCGGCAACCCCGCGGCGGCCTGCGTGGGCTTCGAGATGCTGGGGCGCTTGGCCGTCCGCGCCATGCTGGGGCACAGCGACTTCGACCGCCCCGTGCAGGAGGCGCGCGTGCTGCACCGCGTCAAGAAGAAGCAGGTGCGTCGCTTCTACAACCGCGCCCGCGTGGAGCGCGACGCCGCGACCGGCGAGCTCACCGTGCGCGAAGCCTCGAGTCAGAACTCGGCGCTGCTGGGGACGCTCCAGCAGGCCAACTGCCTGCTCACGGTGTGGGACGGTCCCGCCGGCTACGAGGAGGGGGAGATGGTGCCCTGCGTGCGCATCGACCTGCCCGAGGGAACCGTCATCTAGGAAGGGGGTCCGACCATGGACATCAAGATCGCTATCGTCACCTGCTCCGACACCCGCGACCTCGCCCAGGATGAGGCCGGCACGGCCCTGGAGGGGCTCGTCGCCGAGGCCGGCTGGGCGCTCGCGTGCCACGTGGTGGTGCGCGACGACGCCGGCGAGATCGGCGACGCCATCCTCGAGGCCATCGATGGCCACGGCGCCGACATCGTGATCACCTGCGGCGGCACGGGGCTCTCCCCGCGCGACGTCACGCCCGAGGCCACCCGCGCCGTGTGCGAGCGCGACGTTCCCGGCATCGCCGAGGCCCTGCGCGCCTACTCGCTCACCAAGACGCGCCGCGCCATGCTCTCGCGCGCCGTGTGCATGCAGCGCGGCCGCTCGCTCGTGATCAACTTCCCCGGTTCCACCAAGGCGGCCCGCGAGAGCTGGGAGGGTTGCGCCGACCAGCTGGAGCACGCCGTCAAGATGATGGCGGGCGGTGGGCACTAGGCGCTAGCTCTTGCCGGCCGTCCCGCGCGCGGCGTACGACGCGCGAACGACGATTATTCTCGGCGCGATATCATTCTTAAGTAGATATAATACTGCACTGTGAATAGAGGGCCTTGCGCCCAGACAAGCACGTGATCGAAAGGACCAACCATGAACCTCACCCGTCGCGCCTTCATCGCCACCGCCGGCGCCTCCGCCGTCGTCGCTCTCGCCGGCTGCAGCAACAACGCCTCCAAGACCGCGGACGGCTCCGCCGCGGCCGGGACCGGTTCCGCCGCCAAGAAGTCCGACGTGACCCTGCAGATCTTCGCCGCTAACTCCCTGGAGAAGGCCCTTCCCGAGGTCCAGCAGCTCTACAGCGACCAGAGCGGCGTGTCCTTCGCCGACACCCAGTTCAAGGCCTCCGGCGACTTGGTGGAGCAGATGAAGGCCGGCGCCACCGTCGACCTGCTGATCACCGCCTCCAAGGGCACCATGGACGACGCCGTGGACGCTTCCCTCGTCGACGAGGACACCCGCACCGACATGTTCACCAACGACCTGGTGATCGTCCGCGCCGAGGGCTCCGACGTCGAGGTCTCCGCGATCGAGGACGTGGCCACCATCGACGGCAAGATCGCCATCGGCGACGCCCAGACCGTGCCGGCCGGCAAGTACGCCAACCAGGCACTGGCCTCCGTGGGCCTGTACACCGGCGCCGAGGGCGACGACGGCGAGTACGCGCCCGAGATCGCCGACAAGGTCGCCCTGGCCGACAAGGTGGGCACCGCCGCCAAGTACGTCTCCACGGGCGACTGCGCCACGGGCTTCGTCTACAGCTCCGACATCTACCGCTACGACGGCATCGAGGAGGCCTTCGTGTGCCCGGCCGACTCCCACAAGGCCATCGTGTACCCGGGCGCCGTGTCCGCCAACTCCGAGGCCGCCGACGAGGCCTCCAAGTTCCTGGACTTCTGCTTGACCGACAAGGATGCGCAGAAGGTCTGGGCCAAGTTCGGCTTCGAGCTGTCCGAGTAGGTTCGCGGGCTGTTCCTGGTCCGTTTGGAAAGGCGCGCGGAATCCCCTCGGGCGATACCGCGCGCCTTTTTCGGTTTCGATGCCTCTTGCGCGCCTCTGGGGTGCACGATAGGGGGTCAATCTTCAAACCTCTTGAGGTTTGTACCAAATAGACGGGATGGGTCGAGTAGCGCCCGATCGCGACCTGCGGTTTTGATGGTTAGATCGGCCTCGATACCCGGCGGGTCGCATCTATTTGGTACATATCTCGGTAGTTTTGCGTTCGCGTGCCCTTGGAAGGGCCGGGAAGGGATGGGTCGATGCGTTTTCGGGGACGTTTGGCGCTTTTCGGGGCGGTGATGCTGGCATTCCTGGTCGGATTCTGCCCCGCGGCGCATGCGGCGACTTTCGAGACTGCCGACGGCCGCGTCGCGCACGATGATTCCGCCATCGTGGACGGGGTCGACTTCGGACTGAACGGGTTCGAGCGCAACGCCAAGGGCACTGCCCGCGCCTTCAAGGGGCAACCCGAGGGTTACCGGTTCCCCTTGCTCGCCGATTCGAACCTCGTGGTGGTGCGCGCGTCCGGCCGCGTGCTCGTGTGGGTCGATCCGGACGCGGCCGATGAGGCCGGTCTGGACCTTACGGATACGGCTGACCAGGCGTCCTTGCGCCAGATGGTCGAGGGGCTCGACGAGTCCCATTCCATGGGTGGCGCGCTGCTCTCGGACTCCGACGACGCCTGGACCTTCACGAGCGACGACGAGCTCTCGCTCGGGGACTACACCTACCGCTTCCGCGTGATGGGGGACGACGGTGACGCCTACGCCACCGTCACCGCCAGCGCCGACGCCGCCGACCCGGCCTCGCTCGACCTGGGTGACGGGGCGCTCTGGAGCGATGACGCCCAGGTCGTGCCCGCGGGCGAGGTCTCGGTAAGCGCCCCGCCGAGCCTCCTGGACCGCGCGTCTGCGTTCTTCGGCGGCATCGACTACCGACCGCTCTGGGTCTCCGTCAAGACGAGCGCCATCGCGTTGGCGGTGTCCTTCGTGCTCGGCCTCGTGGCCGCCTGGCGCTGTATGGGCACCTCGAGCCGCCTCAAGGGCC
>Cebus_capucinus_imitator_PRJNA485217_SSR024__coassemble_924_pt1 | contig 25733 bp, 20 predicted proteins | sample Cebus_capucinus_imitator_PRJNA485217_SSR024__metabat2_low_PE_009 | metagenome-assembled genome bin Cebus_capucinus_imitator_PRJNA485217_SSR024
GGCGGCGTAGTCCACTACGGTCACCGCGCCGGTGGCCTTGTCCACGTCCACCTCGGCGATGCCCGCCATGAACGGCGGGGGGCTCACCGGCTGCGTGTTGCTGGCGTGCGCGGTGAGGCAACCCTGCTGCAGGCCGGCGCCGATGCAGCGGTTGGCGAGCTCGGCCAAGCCCATGCGGACCTCCTCGCCGGCGTTGCCGACGGAGCGCACCCCCTCGCCCGTGAACTCCACGGCCTCGGGCTCCACGCCCCACCACTCCGCGGCCTGGGCGCAGATCTGGGCGCGCAGCTTCTCCGCGGCGCGGATGGCGGCGGTGCCCGTCACGTACGTGCCGCTCGAGGCATAGGCGCCCGTGTCGAACGGCGAGGTGTCGGTGTCCACGCCACGCACCACGATGCGGCTCGGGTCGCACTCGAGGGTCTCGGCCGCGAACTGCGCCAGCACCGTGTCGCAGCCCTGGCCCATGTCCGTGCAGCCGATGTTCAGCACGTAGAAGCCGTCTTCCTCCAGCTTGAGGTCCACGCTGCCGATATCCACGTTGGAGATGCCCGAGCCCTGCATGGTGAGGGCAACGCCCAGGCCGCGCACGCGGTCGCCCAGGTCCTGACGCAGCGGCTTGTCGGCCCAGCCGATCATCTCCATGGCACGCTCCAGGCATGCGTCCAGCCGGCAGCTCTTGAGCTCCTCGCCGTAGTACTGGGCCAGGACCTCGCCCTCGTGCACCATGTTCTTGAAGCGCAGCTCGCACGGGTCCATGCCCAGCTTGTCCGCCAGCTCGTTCACGGCGCTCTCCACCGCGAAGCACCCCTGCGTGGCGCCGTACCCGCGGAATGCGCCGCCCGGCGTGGTGTTGGTGTAGACCACGTCGTAGGAAAAGCGGCTCGCGAGCGCGTGGTTGTAGATCGGCAGCGTCTTGTGGCCGGAGAGCCCCACCGTGGTGGGCGCGTGGTAGCCGTAGGCGCCGGCGTCGGAAAGGGTGTGCAGGTCGATGGCCACGATGGTGCCGTCGGCCTTGGCGCCCAGGCGCACGCGCATCTGCATCTGGTGGCGGGTGTTTCCGCAAGCGAAGGTCTCGTCGCGCGTGTAGACGCACTTGCAGGCGCGCCCCAGCTTGTGCGCGGCAAAGGCGGCGAAGACCTCGTTGATGCCGCTCTGCTTGGCGCCGAAGCCGCCGCCGATGCGCGGCTTCACCACGCGCACCCGGCTCTTGGGGATCTGCAGCGCCGTGGCCACCTGCCGGCGGATATGGAACGGTACCTGCGTGGAGGCCACCACGCACAGGCGCCCGCGCTCGTCGGGGTAGGCGTAGCTGGTAAAGGGCTCCATCATGGCCTGCTGGGCGGCCTGGGTGGTGTAGGTCCCCTCGATCACCACGTCCGCGCGGGCGAAGGCCTCCTCCAAGTTGCCCACCTCGGAGACCTCGTGCGCCACCAGGTTGCGGGAAAAGTCCTCCCCGATGGGAATGTAGGCACGGATGTCGTCCTCGTCGTGGACCACGGTGGGGTTGTCCAGGGCCTGGCGGAAGTCGGTGACCGCAGGCAGGACCTCGTAGTCGACCTTGATCCGCTTGATGGCGGCGTCGCAGGCCGCGCGCGAGGTGCCCACCACGATGGCCACCTCGTCGCCCACGTAGCGCACGTGGCGGTCCAAGATCAGCGTGTCGTACGGCGAGAGCTCGCGAAAGGACTGGCCGGCGAGCGTGTAGCGCTCCTGCGGCACGTCCTCCCAGGTATAGACCGCCACGATCCCCGGCGCCTTGCGGGCACGGCTGGCATCGATGGAGCGGATCCGCGCGTTGGCGTGCGGGCTGCGCATGAGGCGCACGGTGAGGGCGTCGGCGGGGGCTAGGTCGTCCGTGTAGACGGGGCGCCCCTCGGTGAGGGCGGTCGAGTCCACTTTGGGCGAGGCGTGGCTCACGGTCCTGACCGCGCCGGCGCGCTCATCGGGCTGGACGAAGGCCGGGGCCACGGGCGCGGTGGGCGCCGGGGCGGCATCGGGCTCCACGGCGGCGATACCCTCGAGCTCCTCGGGGGTGGCGGCGAGGAACCGGCGCACGGCGCGCATCTGGCTCGCGTAGCCGGTGCAGCGGCACAGGTTGTTGGAGAGCGCGCGGCGAATCCGCTCGTCGGTGGCGCCCGCGTCGTCGCGCTTGAGGGCCATGACGGTCATGACCATGCCGGGCGAGCAGAAGCCGCACTGCTCGCCGCCCTCGGCCGCGAGCATGCGGGCGAAGGCGGCGGACTCTACGCGCAGGGCCTCAAGCGTGGTGACCTCGTGGCCGTCGGCGCGGCCCATGGGCACGGCGCAGGAGAGCGTGGGCTCGCCGTCGAGCCACACGGTGCATAGACCGCAGTTGGTGGTCTCGCACCCGCACTTGACGCTCTTGAGGCCGCGCTCGCGCAAAAAGTCGAGCAGGCGCATGTCGGCGGGAACGTCGGCGGACACCTTGTCGCCATTGATCTTCAGGGTGACGAGCATCAGGCCTCGCCTCCTTCCGGGGTCGGGACGCCCTCGGGGCTTGCGGCCACCTGGGCGGCGGCGTGGGCGGCACCCGCTTGCGGGCGCGCGGCGGGAGCCGGGGCGGGAGCGGGCGCGAGCAGACCGGCCGCCTCCAGGACGACGCGGCGGGTAAGCGCTGCGGCCAGGTGACGGCGGTAGCGCGCGGAGCCGCGCATGTTGGAGCCGAGCGGGAGGGCCGAGGCGGCCTCGCAGGCGGCGTCGAGCGCCGCGACGGCTTGCGGGGAGAGGGACGCGGTCGCCTCGTCCACGGTGGCGGCGGGAGCCTGGGGGACGCCGGCCGTCAGGGCCTCCGAGAGCGCGGCCACGGCCTCGGCGGGCAGCAGGACCGCACGACCCGGGCGGGCGCCCACGGCCACGTGCCAGGAGCCCCCGACGCGCGCGGCGCACACGTTCAGCACGGAGAAGTCCGTGGCCGAGCGACGCACGCACGCAAAGCCCGACCGCAGGTCCCGCGCATCGCGCACGAGCACGCGGGTGAGGATATCGCGCTCGTAGGCCTTGCGCGCGGCGAACTCCGCCAGCGGCACGCGGCCCTCGCCCGCCAGCTCCACCTCGCACTCGAGCGGCAGCAGGGCGGTGAGGATATCCGAGAAGCCGAAGCGCCCAAAGAGGCTGCCGCCCACCGTGGCCACGTTGCGCATCTGCACGCCCACGATGTCGCGCACCGCGGACTCGTAAACGCCGCAGGTAGAGGCGTTGAATCCCCCGTGCGCCTCGAGTTGGTGCAGGGTCACCATGGCGCCGACGCCCCAGGCGTCTCCGGGGGTGGGGCCGTCGCCGGTCGCGGGCGCGCCCGTCTCCCAGTCCACACGCTCGATGCGGTCGAGCCCGCAGGCCGAGAGGTCGATGGCGCGGGCGATGCGGCGGTCCTGCAGGCGCAGCCACACGCCGCCGCCGATCACGCGGGCGCCCTTGACCTTTTGCACGATGGCCAGGGCCTCCTCGACGGTGGCGGGACGCTCGTATTTTGAGAATTGCAGCACAGATATCTCCTCTCCATGCTGTGGATGTACCTCATCATCGTAAAGGAAAGCGCGGGCGGGCGCATGCCTGGCCCGGCGCCTCCGCGGGATATGCGGGAGCGGGGCGAGAAGGTCGCCTTGCTCGATGTGCTCAGCAGATTGGACACGCCGGGGCGATGCGCTTAGCAGAGTTGCCGTTTCAGGTCCTCAAAAGCCCTGTTATTGACAGGAATGCTAAGCGCATCGACCTGGTTTGGCGGATTTGCCGAGCACGTTACGGACCACTCGTACAGCCCCGGCCGCACAAGCCCACCATTAGCTCGAAGCTAATGAAATCCCCGGGGCATCTCCTTATCATCGACCGCGAAGTCATGCCACGCGATAAAGGAGAATGCCATGGCAAAGAACACTGACGGAACGAAGAAGCCCATCTTCAAGAAATGGTGGTTCTGGGCGATCGTCATCGTCATCGTGGTCGCAGCGGCGGCCGGCTCGCAGAAGCCCAAGGTGGTCGACAACACCGGCGACACCGCCACGCAAGAGCAGCCCGCCGACGACCAGAAGCAGGAGGAGGCCAGCACCGAGGACCTGGCCCCGGGCACGGCGGTCGACCTGGGCGACGGCGTCACCATCTCGGTTGATTCGGTCGAGACGGTGACCAACTTCAGCGGCGAGAACGTCGTCAAGGCCGTGGTGACCTACAAGAACGGCAGCGATGACACCATCTCCTACAACATGTACGATTGGAAGGGCCAAGACGCCAACGGCGCGGCCGAGAGCTCGACCGGCTTCGTCGCCCAGGACGGTTCGGTGAACGACGACATGCTCTCAAGCGGCGACCTCTCCGCGGGCGGCACCAAAACGGCCAACCTGTACTTCAAGGACGGTACCGTGGAGATCCAGTACTCCGGCTTCGCCTTTAGCAAGGACGTCAAGGCGAGCTGGACCGTCCAGTAGTCGACCGCAAGGGAGCCGCATGACCGAGAGACTGACCGAGAAGCTGCTGGACGAGCTGCTCGAGGCACCGAACCTCGACACGTACATCGAGGGCCACGCGTTCGACGCGCCCGCGCTCGCCGACTACCTGCAGCAGCTCCTCGACGCCAAGGGCCTCAAGCGCGTGCAGGTGGTGCACATGGCCAATCTCAACGAGACCTTCGGCTACCAGATCTTCACCGGCCAGCGCAACCCCTCGCGCGACAAGGTGCTCCAGATCGCCTTCGCTATGGCGCTTGAGCAGCGCGAGGCCAACCGCGCGCTGCGCGCCGCCGGCGTGAGCTCGCTCGACCCCAAGAGCCGACGCGACGCGATCATCATCTTCTGCCTCGATCGGGGCTGCTCGCTCCAAAAGGTGAACGAGGAGCTGTACCGCTTCGGCGAGCGAACGCTCTGCTAACCCGCGCCCGGGCACCCCACGGTGTCCGGGCGCGCTGCTATGATGGGCCCATGGATACGAACATGAACCCCCACGATAGCGAGGGCGCGGACGCCTTCGCACGCGAGCTCGCCGAGCACCTGCGCGCCACCGGGCGGGCGGAGCGCGCCCGGGACTCCTTCCGCGTGGACGAGGTCCTCAAGGCAGGTGCCGCCGAGACCACGGAGATCGTCTACCACATGGGTGCGAACGGGGACGAGGTTGGCCCCATCGTGCGCAAGCGGATCGCGCGGGAAAGTGGGCTCGGCGGGGCATACGAGGCCATCTACCAGCGGCAAAGGTCGGGCACGCGCTTTGCCCACCTTCCCCTGCTTCTGGGCGTCCACACGGACGACGAACGCACCGACGTGCTCATGGAGTACGTCCCGGGAGAGACGCTCGACCAGCTCGTGGGGCGCGTGAGCGCCTCTCCCCTGCTCGCGCGGCTGATGCTGCCCGCCGTGGCCGCAGCCGTGACGGAACTGCACGAGGCCTTCGACCCGCCCCTCATCCACCGGGACCTCAAGCCGTCGAACGTCATCGTGTCGTTCGACGATGCGGGCTCGGGGCGAAGGGCGATGCCGCAGGCGACGCTCATCGACTTCGGCATCGCGCGGGCGTGGCGCGAGGGCGCCGAGGCCGACACCGTGCATTTCGGCACGCGCAGCTACGCCCCGCCCGAGCAGTTCGGCTTTGGCCAGACCGACGTCCGCAGCGACGTCTACGCCCTGGGCATGCTCACCGCGTTTTGTGCCACGGGAAGCGAGCCCCAGGCGGGACTCGACGCCGCGGCGCTGCAAGCAGCCGGGGTCGACGAGGCCCTCGCGAGCGTCATCCTGCGGGCGACGGCCTTCGACCCCGCGGCGCGCTACGCCTCTGCAGCGGAGTTCGCGCGGGCGGTCGCGTTGGAGGACGGGGCCGTGGACGAGGAGCCGATGCGCCGGGCGTCATCTCAACCGGAATCGGGTGCCCGCCCCGCCGCCGCATCCGCAGCCGCGACGCTCGGCGGCCTCCGCGCGCTGCTCGCACGTGTGCCCGCGGGCGTCGGCACCGCCTGGAACGCCCTGCTCCTCGCGACCGCCCTGCTCGTCCTGATGGCCACACCCTTCGCCGTGAACGAGCCCACGGGCGTCCATGTGGAGCACCCCGCCTGGTTCTGCGGCCTCGAATACCTGTCCTTCCTCGACATTCCCTGCATGCTGTTCTGCTGGTGCGCGGCGGACCACCGCCGGTTGCTCTCGCGGATTCCGGCGCTTTCCCGCCTGCCGCGCGGAAGGCTCCTCCTCATCGGGACCATCGCCTCGCTGCTCTGTTTCACGGCGTTGACGCTGGCCTGGGAGCTCGTGGGATAGGGGGCGCGGGGCGAGGCGACGCGCGGCGAAAGGACCCGGCATCCGGCAAAACGAGGTCGGCGCAGGCGATGCCCCTCGAATTCCGCAGGTAGACGGTAGGTTTTAAGCCGCAAGCGGTCAGCGCGTGACACGGGGACAGGCCCCACGTCATCCGATGGCACTAGGACCCGCCCCTACGCCACGCGCTAGTCGTCGTCGGTGTCGCCCAGGAGGCACAGCAGCCCCAGCGCCGCCTGCACCACGCCCGCGCCCTCGGCGGAGGCGTCGATCCCGCGGCCTATGCCGCTGCCCGCGCCGGCACCCGCGCGGTAGGGCACCTGCAGCTTGCGGCTCTTGGGGTAGTTGATGGCGCCCAGGCGGCTACGCAGGTCGAAGGCCACGTCCTTGGGCACGTCGACCCCCTGGAACACCAGGCGCCCGCCGACAAGCCCCACGCTCTCCAGCCCTAGGCGCGTGGCGCGGATGCGCAGGCGCGCGCGGTCGAAGAGGTTCGCCGCAGCCTCGGGCAGCTCGCCGTGGGCGTTCTCGCACTCCTCCTGCACGGCGTCCACCGTGGCCAGGTCCTCCGCGGCGGCGAGCTTGCGGTACACCAGCACCCGGCGGTCGACCGCCGGGATGTACTCCTCGTCCAGGTAGTAGTCGGCCGCAAGGTTGAGCGCCACCGCCGAGACCTCCATCGCCGCGTCGTCGTCCCCGCGGGCCTCGGCCACGGCCTCGCCCAGCATCTGCGTGAACAGGTCGAAGCCCACGCTGGACAGGTTGCCGTGCTGCTCGGCGCCCACGAGCGAGCCGGCGCCGCGGATCTCCAGGTCGCGCATGGCGATGCGCATGCCGCTGCCCAGCTCCTGGAACTCGGAGAGGGCGGTCAGGCGCTCGGTGGCCTCCTCGGTGAGCGGCAGCTCGCCGGGGAACATGAAGTACGCGTAGGCCTGGGTGCTGGAGCGGCCCACGCGGCCCTTGAGCTGGTAGAGCTGCGCCAGGCCCAGGCGCTGCGAGTCCTCGATGATGAGCGTGTTGGCGTGCCCGTTGTCGATGCCGCTCTCGATGATGGTGGTGGCGATGAGCACGTCGATCTTCTTGGTGGCGAACTCCACCATCACGTCCTCGACCTCGCGCGGGGTCATCTTGCCGTGCGCCACGCCCACGCGCGCCTCGGGCGCGGCCTCGTGCACGCGCTCCACGGCGTCGTCGATGGTCTTGACGCGGTTGCTCACGTAGTAGACCTGGCCGCCGCGGCCCATCTCCAGGCGGATCGCGGCGGAGACCACGTCGGGGTCGTACTCGCCCACGTGCACCGCCACGGGGCGGCGACCGGTGGGCGGCGTGGTGATGAGGCTCATGTCGCGCACGCCGGAGATTGCCATCTGCATGGTGCGCGGGATGGGCGTGGCCGAGAGCGTCAGCACGTCGATCTGCTCGCGCAGGTTCTTGAGCTGCTCCTTGTGCTGCACGCCGAAGCGCTGCTCCTCGTCGATGATCACCAGACCCAACCGCGCCGGGTTCACGTCGGCCGAGAGCAGGCGGTGCGTGCCCACCAGCACGTCCACGCGCCCTTCCGCGAAGGCCGCGAGCGCGCGCTTCTGCTGCCCCGCGGTGCGGAAGCGGCTGAGTACCTCCACCTCCACCCCGAAGGGGGCGAAGCGCTCGAAGAACGTCTCGTAGTGCTGCTGCGCCAGGATCGTTGTGGGGCAGAGCACCATGACCTGCTTGCCGCCGTCCACGCACTTGAAGGCCGCGCGCAGGGCCACCTCCGTCTTGCCGAAGCCCACGTCGCCGCAGAGCAGGCGGTCCATGGGCTTGGCCGCCTCCATGTCGGCCTTGATGTCGGCGATGGCGTCAAGCTGGTCGTGCGTGGGCTCGTAGGGGAAGGACTCCTCCATGTCGATCTGCTCGGGGGTGTCCGGGCCAAAGGCGAAACCCGTGACCGAACTGCGGCGCGTGTAGAGGTCCACCAGGTCGAAGGCGAGCTTCTTGGCGCTCTTGCGCGCCTTGGCGGTGGCGCGACTCCAGTCGGCGGTGTTCAGGCGGGTGAGACGCGGGTTGGCTCCGTCGGGGCCCACGTAGCGGCTGATGCGGTCAACCTGCTCCAAGGGCACGAAGAGCTTGTCGCCGCCGGCGTACTCCAGCTGGAAGTAGTCGCGCTCGCGACCGTCCACCTCGCGGCGCACGATCTCGGAGAACAGCGCCACGCCGTGGGTGGCGTGCACCACGTAGTCGCCGGGCTTGAAGGGGAAGGTCACCTCGGTGACGTCCACGCGCCGGCGCGAGCGACCGCGGGCGCGCTTGGCGTCCATGCGGGCGTTGAGGTCGGCGAGGGAAAACACGGCCAGGTGCGCCTCGGGCACCACGGTGCCGCTGGGCAGGGGCGCGTCCACGAAGGTCACGCGGCCGCGCGTGAGGGTTGGCACGGCGGTGGTGCCGGCGCCTTCCTCCAAGCTCTTGGCGTTGAGAGCGTCGACGTCGCGCCTGAGCAGGGCCACCCGCACGTCCTCGCCCAGGCCGCCGGCGTTTTCGGGCGCGGCGGTCAAGCTCTCCTCGAAGGGCACGGATGCGTCGGTGAAGCCGAGCTCCATGGACTCGCGAGCGCCGCGGTCGGGGATGGCGAACACGCAGGCGAAGCGGTTGCCCACCACCTCCTGCACGCGCGTCATGAACCGGTTGTCCGAGCCCGCGAGCGATGGCTGCTCCACCTTGAGCTCGCCGGTGACCGAGCCGCCCGAGCGGATGATGCTCACGTAGTTCAGGCGCTGGCAGCGCCCGAAGTCGAGCTGCTGCGGGCGCACGTAGAGGCCGTCCAGGCGGCTCACCTTGGCCGCGCCGGCGCGACGCTCCAGGTCCTCGTAGGCGCGGGCGCAGTCGTCGAAGAGCGAGCGCGGCTCGGACAAGATCACGAGGGCGTCGCCCGAAAGGTGCGCGAGCGGGGTCGCCGTCTCGCCGTAGAGCAGGGGTAGGAACCGGTCGAGCTCCGGCGTGACGATGCGGTTCTGCACGAGCTCCAGCATGGCGGCGAGCTGCGAGTCGGCCTGCGCGGGCTGGTAGAGGGCGGCGGAGATGCGCGAGACGGCCTCGTCGGTGAGGGCGAGCTCGCGGCAGGGGAAGACCTCCACCTCCTGCTCGTCGCCGATGGTCTGGCCGGTGGAGGCCACCATGCGGCGGATGCGGTCGATCTCGTCGCCGAAGAACTCGATGCGCACCGGCGCAGTTGCCTGGGCGGGCCAGAGGTCCACCGTGTCGCCGTGCACGCGAAAGAGACCCGGGGCGTCCGCCGCGTCCGAGGCGGTGTAGCCCATGCCCACCAGGCGGCGGCTCACGTCCTCGAACGGCAGTTCCTCCCCCACCGCGAAGCGCGTGGACGCCCAGTAGCGGCTCGCGCGCGGGGGTACGCAGCGCAGGAGCGAACGGGCGCTGGCGACCATCACGCAGGCCTCGCCGCGCGCCACGCGGCCGAGCGCCGCGCAACGGGTGGCCACCGCAGCGTCGTCGGGGGCCTTGTCGCTCCAGGGATAGTCGGCCCGCTCGGGAAAGCGCGCCACGTGCTCCAGGCCCAGGTAGGCCGCGAGCGAGCGCTGGGCGCGGTCGGCCATGTCCTCGCCCGAGACGACGTAGACCGTGGGGCGCGGCCTGCGGGCGAACTGCGCCGCGACCATGAGGGTGCGCGCCGACTGGGATACCGCGAGCGTGGCGTCCTCGCCCGCGGCGAGCGCGGCCTCCACGGCCTGCGGGCCCTCGGCGGTGTACAGCTGCGCGGCTATGCGGTGGATGAGCATGCGGCGTCCTCTCGTGCGGATCGGCGGGCCGGGTTGGGGCGTGTGGGGGGCGCGACGGGTCGGGCTAGCGCCACGCCCCCTCAACAGCGGAAACGCCCGCCCAAGCTCGTTGGGTGGGTCGCGATCGGGTACGGATGCGCCCAGCGGCTACCTACGTTTGGAGCCTTAGCGCACACGCTTTCGGCCCTTCTTCTTTTCACGACGCGATGCACGCACACAAGGTGTTGCCGCCAAGCGGGCTTCCCATTCTACTTCAAGGCATCCGACAATCAGCCGCCGCCTTAAAGCGGCATCTTCGTGAGGTCGTGCGCGCCGTACAGGAAACGCCATACCTCCATGACGTCGCCCCGAACAACGTAGAAGACCATGTAGTTGCCCACGGAAAACCAGTAGTAGGGGTGCTTGCGATCTTTTCTCCCCTGGCACACCGTGCCGAACGTGGGATTCCGAGCATGGCGCGATATCTCCTGCTCCGCCTCGTCGACCAGGCGCTCGGCGGCCTGCGGGTTCTTGAGCGTCTGCGCCATGTTGCTCGCCGCCTCGTTCAAGTCATCCCAAAAGAGCGGTAGATAGCTCAGCTTATACGGCACAGCGCAGTCCCTCTCGGATAGATGAGAATTCCGTCATGGTTTTATCATCCCGCTAGCCAAGGCTCATCCCCGCACGCTGGGGCACAGGTCGGTCATGGGGCACTCGCCGCATTTGGGCGAACGGGCGGTGCAGATCTCGCGCCCGAAGCTGATCCACTGATGGTTGACGTTGTGCCAATACTCAGGCGGTAGGATCTTGAGCAGGTCCTGCTCGGTCTTGAGCGGCTCCTTCTCATGCGTCTTGGGCGAGACCTTGAGGCGATGCGCGATGCGGTTGACGTGCGTGTCCACCGCGATGCCCTCCACGATGCCGAAACTCACGTTGAGCACGATGTTGGCCGTCTTGCGGCCCACGCCGGGCAGGCTCGTGAGCTCCTTCATGGTGCGCGGTACCTCCCCGCCGAAGTCCGCCACAATCATCTGCGCAGCCTCCACGCAGTGCTTGGCCTTGGTCTTATAGAAGCCGAGGGACTTGATGACCTCCGCCACCTCGGCCGGCGTGGCGCCCGCCATGGCCTCGGGCGTGGGCCAGCGGTCGAAGAGCGCCGGAGTCACCCGGTTGACCTGCGCATCCGTGGTCTGGGCCGAGAGCAGCACGGAGATGACCAGCCGAAAGGGGTTGGCATGGTCCAAAAAGCACTCCACCGGCCCGTAGCGGCGGTCCAGACGCTCGCAAAACTCCACGGCACGTTCGCGCTTAGCGGCGTTGGTCTCCCTCGGCATGGCGGTCCTCCCTTGTTCTGCTCTACCCAGCACGGTACCACGGCGGCGAAAGGGTCGGGCGCGAGAGCGCGCCGAAACCCCTCCCGCCGGGCGCTACTCGGTCTCGATGCCGAGCAAGCGCTCCGCCTCGCCGGCATCCTCCAGCGCGGTCACGCCCTGGAGCTTGCGCTCGATCACGTTGGTGCGCGTGCTGATGATGCCGTCCACCGTCTTGCGCGCCGTGTCGATCTGCTTGAGCGCGCGGGCGAGCTCGGCCTGGTAGCGCGGGAACTCGGCCTTCACGGCGGCGAGCACCCGCTGGATCTCGTCGGCACGGCGCTGGAAGGCGAAGGTCTGGTAGCTCATCTGCAGACTGTTGAGGATGGCCGCCATGGTGGAGGGTCCGGCCACGTTCACGCGGTAGTCGCGCTGCAGGCGCTCCACCAACCCCGGCATGCTCACCACCTCGGCGTAGAGCCCCTCGAACGGCAGGAACATGATGCCGAAGTTAGTGGTGGCCGGCACACTCAGGTACTTCTCGGAGATGTCCTTCGCCTCGGCACGGATCTGGCGCTCGAGCGCGCGGCGCGCCGCGGCCACGGCATCGGCGTCTGCCGTCTCGGTGGCCTCGCGCAGGTGGAGGTAGGTGTCGCCGGGGAACTTGGAGTCGATGGGCAGCAGCACCGGGTCCCCGCCCGCCACGGGCAGCTTCACCGCGTACTCGACGCGCTCGCGGCTCTCGGGCACGGTCGCCACGTCCTCCAGATACTGGTCGGGCGCCAAGATCTCGCGCAGAATGGCACCCAGCTGGACCTCGCCCAGGATGCCGCGCGTCTTGACGTTGGAGAGCACGCGCTTGAGGTCGCCCACGCCCGAGGCCACGGCGCGCATCTCGCCCAGCCCGCGCGAGACGGTCTCGAGCTGCTCGCTGACCTGCCGAAACGACGTGCTCAGGCGGTCGTTGAGCGTGCGGGAGAGCTTCTCGTCCACCGTGGCGCGCATGCGCTCGAGCTGCGCCGCGTTGTCCTCGCGGATGGCCCCGAGCTGGCGCTCGACGCTCTCGCGCGTGCGGTCCTGCCCGGCGGAGACCTCCCGCCGCAGGCCGTCCACGCGCTCGGAGGACTGCGCGAGCTGGCCGTACAAGGTTTCGAAGCGCTGCTTGTCCAGCGCGGAGGAGGTCTCCTGGCGATGCGCGGCGGCGGTGGCCGCGGCGGCGAGCTTGTCCAGGCCCTCCAGGGCGCGGGCGAGCTGCCGGCGCCGCTCGTCCGCGGCACGCGAGGCGCGCAGCGCGAACACCGCGGCGGCGACGGCCGCCACCGCGGCGAGCAGGGCGATCGAGATGACGATGTATTCCACGGACAGGCTCCCTCCGGTCTGATGGATACGGCCATTATAGGGGCCATGCGGACGCACGGCGCCTCGCGAAAGCCCCGGGAGCCTAGCTGCCGATTCGTTGCATGAGCCCCGACATGCCCCTGCCCACCTGCTCGAAGAGCGCCACGAGCAGGGTACCGAGCTCGTCGACCGAGGCTCCGTTCAGGATGCAGAACAGGATATAGCTGCCCAGGAACACCACCGCGAGCAGCAACGGCACCGCCACGACGGTCGCCAGCGCACGGAGCGCACCGGAACGACGACGTGCGCGGGCACGGCGGCGGTCGAAGGCGAGCTCGTCCCGATAGGTTTGCTGGGCTTGCGAGTACTCCGGAGGGGCGGGAGCGGTCTCGGACTCCCGCGGGCGAGGCGGGACCTCGCGGGGTGCAGGGGCCGTCGGCACCGGCCGCGGCGTCTCGATAAACAGGTTCATGCATACCTCCAAACCGAAGGCATGCGCGAAGGGGGCATCCCCAGCATGCGCCGAGCAAGTCGGCACGTCAAGCAAAAAAATGCCCGGGCGCTTCCGAGACGCCCGGGCGAAGGAGACGAGCTGCAGGATGGACTTAGTTCTCATCTCGATTGGGTATTTTCCACATGCGTACGTTCCCAAACGGAAGGTGACCCTCGTTCAAAGAATCTGCAGCTCTCGTTCACGCCTCATTCAAATATGGCATACCAATTGGTATCAATGAAGCGTCTGGGGGCGCCTCCCCTACCAGAAAATGCCAAAGCAGGCCCCCGCGTCCGCCGGAGCACGGCGAACGCGGGGGCCTGCTACGCGACGGTCAGCACACCGTCGACTTAGTAGTTGACGACCTGCTCCTCGAAGTACGCCTGCGGATGGGCGCACACGGGGCACATCTTGGGGGCCTGCGGACCAACGTGCAGGTGACCGCAGTTCAGGCACTTCCACACCTTCACGCCCTCGTGCGTGAAGACCTCGCCGGACTCCACGCGCTCGGCCAGCTTGAGGTAGCGCTCCTCATGGGCCTTCTCCACGGCGCCGACGCCGCGGAAGCGGGCGGCAATCTCCTTGAAGCCCTCCTCGTCGGCGGTCTTGGCGAACTCGTCGTACATGGTGGTCCACTCGTAGTTCTCGCCCGCCGCGGCGTCCTTCAGGTTCTCCAGCGTAGAGGGCACGCCGCCGAACTCACCGTTGTTGTGCAGGTACTTGAACCACATCTTGGCGTGCTCGCGCTCGTTGCCCGAGGTCTCCGTGAAGATGTTGGCGATCTGGACGTAGCCCTCCTTCTTGGCCTTGGAGGCGTAGTAGGCGTACTTGTTGGTGGCCTGGGACTCGCCGGCGAAAGCGGCCTCCAGGTTCTTCTTGGTCTGGGAGTTCTCGAAGTCCATGATGGTTCCCTTCTCTCGTGCACTTCGTCGCGATGCAACGCTACGCGCCGCATCGTGCCTCCATTGTAGCTGATTCTTATTGAGATTCAATCCTAATTTGAAGATAGTGCCCTTTATCAGATCACGGTTTGGCGTGGGTTTTCACGCTGCCGCGTGATCAGTTTCCGAATCGGTATGGGTTTGGCAGCGTCGTTTGAGTAGCCGATGCCCTGAAAGCCGTTGCAACCTGCATTTTCAGCGTGATATGGCAGGGGCCTACTCGGCCCCATCGCCAAAACCCACACCGATCCGATAACAAAAGTCCTTACGCCACGCGGTAGCCGGTCTCCGTCTCCACGCAGAAGCCCTCGCGCGCCAGGTCGGACAGAATGCCCGCCACCAGCACCGCCTCGACCGGCTCACGGCCCGCCGCGCGCTCCATATCGTTCACGCCCGCGAGCGCGTCCGCACGCGTAATGCCGTCCGCACCCGCATCGAGCAGCATGCGCACGATATGCGCGCGCTTTTGCCGGCGCGAACCCTCGAACTTGGACTGGCGCGTGTAGCCGCTCGAGCGGCGCGAAGGGTTGGGCACCAACTTCTTGAGCTGCGCGCCGTAATCCAACAGCGCGTAATACCAGGCCCTCGGCGCGTCGGAGGCGTCCTCGGGCTCGGCGAAACCCTGGTCCCGTAGATCGTCGGCACCCACCGGGCACGCGGCATGGATCAGCGGCACGAGCTCGCGGTCGGGGACGCCCGGCACGTCGGGAAAGTAGTGGTGGAGGAACACCGTTCGCACGTTGGTCTCCAGGTACACGCCCGGCAGGTCGAAAGCGAACGAGCGGATCCCCTGCGCCGTGGCGGGCCCGATACCCGGTAGCACCGTGAGCGCGCGGGTCTCGCGCGGAAACGCCCCGCCGTGCTCCGAGACCACCGTCTGCGCGGCCTTGTGCAGCGCGAGCGCGCGGCGGTTATAGCCCATCCCCTGCCAGGCGGCCAACACGTCCGCCACCGGCGCCTCGGCCAGCGCGAAGACGCTCGGGAAGCGCTCCAGCCACTCGCCCCAGCGCGTGAGCACGCGCGGGACCTGCGTCTGCTGGAGCATCACCTCCGAGATCCAGATGGCGTACGGGTCCCTCGTGTTCCGCCACGGAAGGTCCCGATACAGCCGAGACCCCTCCGCTCGAACCAACGTGCGAAAGGGGTCTCGTGACATGTGCGCTCCTTTATTTAAGCGGGCTCCGAGCGCTGCGCCCGCACGTCTTACTCGGCGGAAACGCGGCAACCCTCGGAGCAGCCGGTGTACTCGTCGAATCGGTCCGGGTCGGCGAACATGGGGTCCACGCTCGGGTTCTTGGTCCCGCGGACCACGTCCTCCAACGTAACGGAGTCGAGGTAGTTGTGGACGAGCGCCTGGGTGCCCGCCCAGATGGGATGATAGCAGCACTCGCCGCGACGCGCGCACTCGCCGCCCTTGGCCGTGCAGTCGTTCACGATGATGGGGCCCTGGACAGCCTCCACGATCTGGCGGATGGTGACCTGGTTGGCACCGACCTTGAGGCGCATGCCGCCGTGCACGCCGCGCAGGCTCTCGACGATACCCGCCTGGGCGAGGCCGTGCTGGATGGACCGGGCAAAGGAATACGGAACGCCCGCTGCCTCCGCGGCGCTTCGCACCGAAAGAAGGCTGTCCTCGTTCTCCGCGAGCATAGAGAGCATGCGGAGGGCGTAATCGGTCTTCCTGGAGATATCCATTCGTGCTTCCCTTTCACACACAAACGCCCACCGAGCGTCAAAGGGACGACGCAGGGCGGTAAGCTGCACCCTTGCAAAAAAGCGCGGCTCCATATAACGGGAATCTCACTATACACCCACTGGTATCACTTATTAAGTATGGATTGCCAAGGGGGTTAAATATGCAAAAAGCCCCACCGAAGTGAGGCTTTGATTGCGATGGCGGGAAGTACGGGACTCGAACCCGCGACCTCCGACGTGACAGGCCGGCGCTCTAACCAACTGAGCTAACTCCCCAAGCAGCGTGCGCTGCGGGGATTAATATACACTGCATACCAATCCTTGCGCAAGACTTTTTTCAAAAAAGTTTTGGCGAGATCAGAAATCAGCTCCTGTCCCAGCGCTATCACTCGTGGACTGGTCGAGCCATGGCACCCAGAACCCCCATAGCGCACGGCACGAGAAGCATGGACAGAAAATTAGTGATTTGACTACCAAATATGTAGGTCACCACAACCGCTCTCAGTCCTTCGAAGGCTATAGGGCATATACCGAGCACAAAGATCATCACGATGCCAACTGAAATCCAGAATATGTAACCGGGACACGCCCCCCGTCCCTTCGGACATAGAAACAGACCCATACCATATCCCAAGCTCAACCATCCCATGAATTTCAACCATTCTGGCAATGATACACTCAGGAGCATATCAATAGGGGTCATGTCGCCCGACACGTAGTTGACGAGGCGATAACCGATTCCGACATCATTTGATAAGCAGAATGAACCCGCCAGCATCGAAAGACCCACTGCAAAGCAAAGAGCGGGTTGGCGGCTTAACCTCACCATATCAACGCTCACCTCGTCTTGTAAACGAACTTCCAAGTCTCAATGGTGCCAAATCCCGTTCCACCAACCTGGGGGAAATACTCCCAGTCATCAGTCTGTCGTGAGCTGATGAAAACGGGGTTCTGCTGAGAATAGGAGTTCATATAATTAAGTGTCTTGTATTCCCTGTAGACTATTACGACATGAACCGCCTTGCCATTTAAGATATTTCACACCCCTACGGGGAAAATCTTCCTCACTCACTTGAGAAAGCGAGGCACATTCATACCTCCTCCTTTCTTTATATTTCTACTAACGGTCATTTTTCGCCGACAAGCGGTGGGACGTCGTTAGCCGCATTGACTTGAGACCGTGCGACAGAGAGCTGTCTTCACCCTCCCCGTACATATCGAATCACAGTAGTCCGGCAACTCAATAGTCTCGAATCGACGCTCAGGCCGAGCACGCAAATTTGCCCATTGGATGATGCATTCTCTAGACGAACCGTCAGAAACAAGCTTACAGGTCGAGGATGTCCAGGGAGAGGATCTTTCCCGCCTCCACGTACATGCGCGCCATGGTGGCGCCGCGAAAGCCACGCGGATAGCTGGCAGAGCCAGGGTTCACCACGGTGCAGCCGCCAAGCTCCACCACCTTGGACACGTGGGTGTGCCCGCACACGGCAACGTCCACCGAGCCCACCGGCAGGTCCTCGCGATAGTGGGCCACGGCAAAGCTCAGGCCCTCGTACTCAAAACGGAGCAGGCGCACCACACCGGGGCCGTACTCCTGGTAGAAGTCGTTGTTGCCCAGCACGGCGCGCACCGGGGCAATCAGGCACAGGTGCTCGTAGTCGGGCTCGGAGGTGATGTCCCCCGCGTGGATGATGAGGTCGGCCCCCTCCAGCTGCGCCAGCAGCTCAGGGGAGAGGCGCCCATGGGTGTCGGAGATGATGTCGATGCGCTTGGCCGCGCCGGCTTCCACCGCCGCCACTAGAGGCTCAGCGCCTTCTTGAGCGGCACCACGCGGCGGCGCGAGACGGGCACGCGGTCGTCAACGCCCACGATCCCCAGCTGGATGGCACCCGAGGGCACGGTCTCCACGTCCTCCACCACGGCAAGGTTCACGATGTAGCGCCTATGCACGCGGAAGAACCCGAAATCGGAGAGCTTGCTCTCGAACTGCGCCAGCGAGGTGGTGGAGAGGTAGCGGTCGTCCTCGGTGAAGATGCAGGAGTAGTCGTCCTTGGCCATGATGTAGCGGATCTGCTCCACGGGAATCAGCACTTTGCGGCCGCCCTTCTCCACGGGGATCCGCTCGATGGAGCTGGACTTGGTCTCGGGAACGGGCGGTTTAGCGCCAGCGGCCACCTTGTCGATGGCGTGTAGCAGGCGCTCCTCGTTCACGGGCTTCATCAGGTAGTCCACGGCGTCGACCTCGAAGGCCTCCAGCGCGTGGTCGGAGAACGCCGTCACGAACACCACGGCGGGCGGGTTCTTGAGCTTGCGCAGGGCCTCGGCCAGCTGCATACCCGAGGCGCCGGGCATGGAGATGTCCAGGAACACCACGTCGACACGGGTGCCCATGAGCATCTCGATGGCGGAGCGGACGCTCGAGGCCTCCATGATGGGGCCGATCTTGTCCGTGCCCTCCAGCATATAGCGCAATTCGGATCGCGCAGGCGCCTCGTCGTCGACGATCATCGCACGCAGCATACTGAGAAGTCCCTTCAACGCAAACCGTCCGTACCGGGCCGGAGGGCCCGCCGGTTTCCCATCGCATATTCTACCCCATGGGCGCGAGCCTACGAGAAGATGCTCCCGCGCAAATCGAGGTGCAACGTGATGGTGGTGCCGCGCCCCAGCTCGGAGTCCACGCGCGCCTCGGAGCGCGGGCCATAGAAGCGGCTGATGCGCTCGTGGATGTTGCGCAGCGCCACGCCCGCGCCGCCGCCCTGCGGCTTGGTGATGTCGGCCGAGCCGGGCGCGTCGGAGAACAGGCGCGCGGCGGTCTTGGCCTCCATGCCCACGCCGTCGTCGGCCACCTCGATGTCCAGGGCGTCGTCGGCGAGCGCGCGCACGGACACGCGGATATGCAGCGGGCCCTCGTCGCGCATGGCGTGGCGCACGGCGTTCTCCACCAGCGGCTGGATCACGAAGGCGGGCACTAGCACGTCTTGCGCCTCGTCGTCGATGTCCATGGTCTCCACGATGCGGTCCTCGCCGAAGCGCGCCTTCTCGAAGGTCAGGTAGCGACGGATCTGCTCGATCTCGCGCTCGAGCGGGATGAGCGAGCCCGAGTTGTCCAGCGTGGCGCGGTAGAACGCCGCGAACTCGCGCAGCAGCTCACGGGCGCGCAGGGGCTCCGTGCGAGTGAAAGCCGCGATGGTGTTCAGCGTGTTGAACAGGAAGTGCGGGTTGATCTGGGCCTGGAGCGCGCGCACCTCGGCCCGGGCCGTGAGCTCCTCCTGGTGCTCCAGCTCGTGGATAGCGAGCTGGGTGGAGATGAGCTCCGCGTAGCCGGCGGCAAGCGCGTACTGGGTGCGGTCGACGTCGCGCGCGCGGCGGAAGTAGAACTTGAGCGAGCCGATGGAGGTGCCGCTCACGGTGAGCGGGGCCACGATGCCCGCGGGGATCTCGATGGACTCGCCGCCCTCGCTGCGCGTGTACACGGCGCGGGTGAAGGACTGCACCAGCCCGTGCTGGATGGCGTAGTGCGTGGCCGGCGTGTGGATGTGCGAGCCGGGCGGGAAGTCGTCCGCGAGCTCGCCCACGCAGGCGAGCACCTGGTCGGTATCGGTCACGGCCACGGCCATGGCGTGCGTCTCGGGCAGCAGGCGGTGGCAGATGGCCTCGGCCGAGCGCGGGGTCAGGCCCTCGCGGATATCCTCAAGCATGTCCGAGGCCAGCGCGAGCGAGCGCTCGGTGTACTGGGAGCGCAAGGGGTCCGGGTTCATCACCAGGTACACGAAGATGGAAAGGAAGATGCACAAAAGTCCGCAGGCGAGCACCGTGGTCACGGGCTCCATGCCCATGGCCAGCGCGTAGATGAAGTACGAGATGAGCAGGACCGAGCAGGCGGCGGCGAGCAGGCGCAGCACGTTCAGCGCGGTGTCACCCCGCCGCGCGGTGTCCGTGTTGTGCCAGTCCCCGGCGGTCTTCTCGCTCATCGGCCCTCCAGCATGCCCTTCAGCTCGATATCGTTCCACAAGCCATCCATGATAGTGGGCCAAAAGCTCTGCAGCTGCAAGTAGCGGTGCGCGTTGTCGCGGGCGTAGCGGCGCGCGTCGGCGCGGCCATGGCGCAGCACCTCCAGGTAGCCGGCGTGCTCGTGGGTGAGCAGGGTGCGGACGAGCGCCGTCTTGCGCACCCGCTCGTCGAGCTGGGAGGAGATCCACGGGCCGGGATAGGGCATGAGCGAGGCGGGGGTGACCGGGTTCAGGTCCTGGCGGCGCGCGGCGTAACCCAGCTTGGCGCGCTCGTAGTACCAGCGGTACACGTCCTGCATGAAGCGGCCGGAGCGGTCGGGCAGCTCGGGCGGCAGGTGCCTCACGGACCATTGGTTGTCGAACCACATGTCGAGCCCCACCAGGCGCAGGTTGAGCAGGTAGTCCAGGTCCTCGCCGCGGGTGATGTAGGGGTCGAAGGCCACGCGCATGAACGCGCGCGCCGAGAGCGCCATAAGGCCGCCGCACGCGTAGTTGGAGCGCGAGATGCGCGTGCCGGAGAGGGCCTTCCTCATCCAGCGGTTGAACTCGATGCGCTTGGTCCACCAGCGGTGGCAGATGCCGGCCTTGGTGGTGTCGGCCAAGGGCGAGCCCGCGGCGTCGTAGAAGTAGCCGCTCTTGGCGATGATGGGCAGGCGCTGGCGGGTCTCCTGGTTCAGGGCGTACAGGGCGCGCGACATGAAGTCGGCCCCCAGGACCACCTCGTCGTCGTCAAGGAAGACCACGGCGTCGTGCCCCAGGATCGAGGCCACGGCCAGGCCCATGTTGCGGATGGCGCCGTACCCGCGCAGCGAGACGGCCTCGCCCGACACGTGGGGCGCCAGGGCCGCCACGCGCTCGGCGATGCGCGCCGCCTCCACGTTGGTGACGGTGAGGATGTCGAGCTTGGGATGGCGCGCGGCGATGGCGTCGATGAACCGCGCCACGTCTCCCGTGGCCGAGAGCGGGCAGACCGCCAGGATGATGACGCGCGGCAGGTCGCGCACCTGCTCGAGCGAGTCCAGGCAGCGCGCGAGCTCGGGCGCGGAGGTGTTGAGGCTCGTGCTGTGGTCGTAGGCGCCCGGGGCATGGACATCCGCCGCGGCGCCCGCCCAGTAGGAGGGGATCACGATCGCGGGTCTCAAGAGTATCGCCCCTTTTCCGAACCTTGGGGCCGGATGGCGCCGGCCGCACGCTTGAGGAGTGCGAATGCACGCGCGGCCGGATGGCGATGCCAAAGGACGTGGGTGACGTGCGCCCGCTTACTTGCTTGTACCCAGCTCCGGCTCCTGCTGCCGCGCGATGGGCGACTTGGCCAGCGAGCGGTAGAGCGGCAGGCCGAGCACGTACATGATAACCGCTTCGCCCGCGCCGGTGGTCACCAAACCGAACAGGTACATGGGCAGGTAGGCGCCGTCCAGGCTGATGCCCGTGAACGGGATGGTGTAGAAGCCGATGCCCTGCAGCAGCAACGGTAGGTAGGCCGGCACGATGAGCGCGTTGGCGAGCACCGGGCCGGCCAGCGCGACGAGCGGGTGCTTGCGCATCTTCCAGGTGAAGGCCGCCCCCGCGAGCGTGGCGAGCGAGCCAAAGAGCACGTCGAGCAGGCCGAGCATGCCCGTGCCCGAGATCGCGATGCTGGCCACGTTGGCGATGATGCAGCCCAGGGTGAGGCCGGGCACGGCGGCCGGCGTGATGAGCGCGAGCGCGCACAGGGCCTCGGACACGCGGAACTGCACCGGGCCCCAGGCCAAGCTGCCCAAAAAGAGCAGTGCCACGAGGGTGCAGGCGGCGTAGGCCGCGGCGATCATGCCCACGCGGGCGACGTATTGGGTTCTCATGAGATCTTCCACCTTCTAACGAACGAGGGCTTTGCTGCTCGCCAGCAAAGCCCTCGGGGTACGCAAGGTGGTGGTCGCGACGGCGCCTTACGCGGCGGCGCCCTGCATGCGGGAGAGCTTTACTAGCATGACGAGACCCACGATGAGGAGAATCCCGATGGAAAGCACTCCTAAAGAAGGATTCCCCGTGAGAGACGTCACCACGGATACTAGCAGAGTTCCCATGACGGAGGCGTAGCGGCCGAAGATATCGAAGAAGCCGTAATACTCGTTGGCGCGCTCCTTGGGCACGAGCTTGCCGAAGTAGCTGCGCGAGAGCGCCTGGATGCCGCCCTGGAACAGGCCCACCAGCACGGCCAGGATCCAGAACTCGATGGCCGTCTGGAGGAAGAGAGCGGCGAAGATCACGATGCCCACGTAGGCCACCACGGCGGCGATGATCATCTTGAGCGTGCCGAAGCGCCCGGCGAGCCGCCCGTAGGCGATAGCCGAGGGAAAGGCCACGAACTGCGTCACGAGCAGGGCCAGCACGAGCTGCGTGGAGTCGATGCCCAGGGCCGCGCCGTAGCTGGTGGCCATGGAGATGACGGTGTGCACGCCGTCGATGTAGAAGAAGAACGCCAGCATGTAGATGATGAGCACGCGGTCGCGGGCGATGGTACGCATGGTGGCGACGAGGCCGCGGAACGTGCCGGCCGCGATCTTGCCGAGCGTCTCGCCGGGCTGGCGCTCCTTACCGAAGCGCTGCTTATAGGTGCGGATGAGCGGCAGGGTGAAGGCGAGCCACCACGCGCCTGTGATGACGAAGGTCATGCGCGTGCAGAACATGGTGTCGAGCCCGAGCGAGGGGCCGCCCAGCACGAGCGCCAGGCACACCAGGAACGGCACGGTGGAGCCCACGTAGCCCCAGGCGTAGCCGGAACTGGACACGGCGTCCATGCGCTCGTCGGTGGTGACGTCGGTGAGCATGGCGTCGTAGAAGGTCATGGACGAGTTGAGGCCGATGGTGCACAGCACGTAGAGCACCAGGAAGAGCATGGCCCCCATGGGCAGGGCCTGAGCGAGGCAGAGCACCAGGCCGGTCAGGAAGAACCCGATGAAGAACTTGATCTTGTTGCCCGCGTAGTCGGCGAGCGAGCCGAGCACCGGCATGAGCAGCGCCACCACGAGCGAGGCGATGGTCTGCGCGTTGGCCCAGGCCGACACGAGCCCCGCCGAGGTGGAGGCGGACTCCGCGCTGGCCAGCGCGTTGAAGTAGATCGGCACGATGGAGGTGTTCAGCAGCACGAGCGCCGAGTTGCCCACGTCGTACATGACCCAGTTGCGCTCCAGCTTGGTGTATTTCATCGGTCTCCCCTCGAAAACGGCATCGTTCCCATGGTACGCCAGAAAGGGTCGGGACAGATGTAAGCTTTCGGACAGGTATGGGGCGGGCGTCGCCGCACTAGGTGGAGAGCGCCCACAGGTTGCTCGTCTGGGAGAGGATCTGGCCGAGCGGCCAGCGCTTGAGGCTGTTGTAGGCGCTGTTGGGGTCGTGCAGGATCGCGAGACCGTCCTCGTCCAAGCCCTCGATCACCATGTAGTGGCCCACCGTGGTGAAGTCGCCGGGCTCCACGTTCACGACCACGTACGCGCCGCCCTCCAGGGCGGAGGCCACCATGTCGCGGTCGATCCACAGCTCGCGGCTGTAGAGCCCAAGACCTGCGGCGCCGTCCGTCATGAGGCGCCAGGCGGTCATGCCCTGCTCCACGTAGCCGCCGGCGGTGCTGTAGTCGGCCATGGCGGCCGGGTCCATGGAGGTGTCGCCGGTGAGCGCGATGTAGACCATGGAGATGCAGGTAGGGCCACAGCCGCTCGTGGCCACGTCGTCGTTGCCGTAGGCGTGCGAGGCCCAGGCGGCATCGGTCTGGTAGAGGTAGGGCAGGCTGCCGCGCGCCCAGAGCTTTCGGGGCGTGGCGGGGATGCCGGGGGCCTCGCCGGTCCAGGCAACCGAGGCGCTGTGCGCCGTGGGCGCGGAGTCCCCGGGCGCCAGGAAGGCGCAGGCGAGGAGGATCCCCGCCGCGAGCACGACGGCCGCGGCGAGGGCCATGATGCGGCGGCTGGGCCGGCGGCGGCCGGCGCCAGGCGCGGCGGCGCGCGCCGGAGGGGAGGTGCGGACCGGGTGGGAGGCGCGGGCCGGCCGCGCGGGGGCGGGGCGGCGGCCATCGGGACGCGAGGGACGGGTGGAGACGGCGCGGCCCCGAGCCCCATTCCGGGCGGGACGGCCCGTGGCAACGCGGCCCTCTCCCCCATCGCGCATCGAGCGGGACGTCGACCCGCCCGACCCGGCGCGGCGCGGCGTCGGCTTGGCCGGCGGCGCGGCAGGCCCGCGCGAACCCGCCGGGCGGAGCCGCCCGTCACGTTGCGGCGGCACCTCGGCCACCCCACGCCTCTCCCGCGCCATGGCTCGCCTCCCCGGCTACTCCTCGGCGTCGTACTCCTCGGTGGCGTCGAGCGGGCGCCCCGAGTAGTTCACGTGCCCGGTGATGGCCGCGGCATCGTCCCCGCCGATGAAGCGGGCGGCCGCCTGCGCGCAATCGTCCAGCGCGCGGTCGAACACCTCGGGGAAGCTCTCGCGCGACACGTCGTGCGTGAAGGGGTTCTCCCAGGCCAGGCAGCCCATGTTGCCCGTGCGCGCCGGTGGCTCGCCCGTCACCGGGTGCGCCAGCGCCCCCAGCAGCGAATAGTTGCCGGCAAGCCCCTCGAGACCGGCCAGCACGCGCGAGACGGGCGCCCCCGCCGGCTCGATGGCGCGGTAGACGAGCTGCATGTTCGCCACGGCGCCGCCGTACTCGAAAGCGCCCACGTCGAGCCCGTACACGCCGTGCGCCACGTAGCTCATGAGGGTGCCCGCGATCTTGGCCACGCGGTCCGTGATAACGAGCTCGCCGGCCGGCGGGTACTCCGCCACCGTGGCGCCCCCGCGCTTGAGCTGGAGCATCAGCACGTCGAGGTCGCTCTCGATCACCGCGTGCACCTTGCCACCGGCATCCGCCAGCGCGGGGTCCGTCTCCTGGATACCCCATTGCTGGGAGTAGACGAAGGGATGCGCGTTTCGGTCGAGCACGTAGTGCGAGAGCAGGCCGAGCGCGAAGGCCCGCCCACAGCTCGCGTCGCGCGGGGTGAGGTGGCTCACGCCGTCGCGCAGGCAGGCGAGCTGGCGCGAAACGCGGCCGCTGTGCATCACGTGGCCGAGCCGCATGCAGGCGGCCACGTGCGGCGTGGAGAAGCGGAAGAAGAAGGGGTCGGGCCCCTGGTTGGCGATGAGGAAGGCGATACGGTCCTCGTCGCCCTCGATCAGGCCGGCGGGCAAGCGCTCGATGCTCTCCTCGCCGAACAGGTGATGGGTGATAAGCGCGGGCATGGGTATCCTTTCACGCGGCATTTCCTCCCATTATGCCCACTCGGCCGGGCACGCGGGGCGGCGCGTGCAAAATCGCGGGGAACGAGCCCGCTCGAGCGGGACACGTCTGACGGGGCGTGCGGGGAAATCTGCCCGCACGGCGTTAATCCTGGTCGAGATTTGGCCAGGATACGCAGATTAGCAGGCAGAATTGGAGGCTCGGCTGCCTCGTGAGTCGCTCGATCGAAATCCGCCCGCCGGAGCGTCTATCCTGGCCGATCTTCGCGCGGTTTACGCGCTGAGAGGGGCGGATTCGGGCGAAGGCCGCGCCTCAGCCGGAATCCGCCTGCCCCAGTGCGTATCCGGGGCCGATTCGGCGCCTCTTACGCGCCGGGGCGGGCGGATTCGGGGGCAGTCCCGCCTTTGGGGACATTTGCCGGCCGCAGCGTCTATCCGGGTCCTTTTTCCACCGGGATACGCAACCGGGCGGGCGGATTTGGAAGCCGGGAGCCCTCTGCCGGGATCCGCCCGCCCCGGCGCCTATCGGGGCCCGGCCGTGGACGGGGCATGTCCCCGGCGCCTCCCCCGGAACGCGGAGGCGCCCCCGTCGCCGGGGGCGCCTCCGAAAGAGGGGGGGGCGCGGGTCGGCCGCGGCGCGGGCCCGCGGCGCCCCTAGCCGCAGATGCGGGTGCCGGACAGGCCGGCCATGGTCTCGGCGGCCTTGTC